>Ga0209487_1002139_pt1 | contig 16243 bp, 12 predicted proteins | sample Poulit2012_FD_187524 | JGI IMG/M metagenome (GOLD analysis project Ga0209487, IMG submission 187524) | Agricultural soil microbial communities from Georgia to study Nitrogen management - Poultry litter 2012 (SPAdes) (version 2) | ecosystem: Environmental > Terrestrial > Soil > Agricultural land...
TTAAGTTTATACCTTGCTCTAAGCATGTTGTTACCCGCTACTTCAGAAACAACTCATGACGAATTATTAGAAGGTTTATCTATTTCGTCAACTGAAAACTTTGAGGAAAATATTCAACCTTTATTGAAAAAGAATAATGTTTTGGATGATGAAGAAGATTATGCGAGTTTATTAACAAATTCAATATGGCTACAAAATGATCGAGATGATTATGACGAAGAAATACTAGAAGCATTAGAAAATAGATATCAAGCCATGCATCAATTTACAGATTTTAAAAATGAGGAAGAAACTAAAGAACTGATTGAAGCTTTCATTGATGAACAAACAAATGGTTTCATTCAAGAATTAGATTTAAATATTGACTCAAGTATTACATTATTACTACTTAACACATTATATTTTAAAGATCAGTGGCAAGAACAGTTTAAACAAGAAACCGAATTTGAGTTTACGATCAAAGATGATAAGACAATAGAGGTCAAAGGCGTAATGAAAAAATTCGAAAATCCAAAATATTATGTAGAAGATGATTTAGAAATGGTTATGATTCCGTTTAGAAATGGCAACCAAATGTTATTTATTAAACCGGAAGACATCGCGCGTTTTTTTGAACAAGATAAAATTTCTGATATCCATTCACTACTTGAAAATTTGGAATATTCTGAAAACACAAGTGTCAATTTAACTATGCCTGAAGTTGATGTTAGTTCAAATTTTAAGGAATTGAATAAGTTCTTGGCTTCACTTGGTTTTACAGAATTAATGAGTGATGCGCCTTACCTTTCATATATTGAAGGAGAAGAAACTGGAATGATCATTAATGATATTGTTCAACAAGCAAGAATAACTGTTGATCGTGAAGGTGCTGAAGCGGCAGCATATACTTCGATCGGAGTGGAAGAGACCTCTATTCCAATAATTGAAGAAGAAATTGAAATGATTTTAGATCAACCTTATGTGATGGTTATTTTGTCACCTGAATATATTCCTATGTTTGTTTCAACGGTAAATAATCCGGCAAATGAATAATATATAGGTTTGTGTCTTGAAAAACTTAAGTAAGAAAAGAAAATCCATTCATAAATGAATATGCGAAAAGGAAAGGTTCCCTTAAAGATCTCTCTTTAGTGGGAGCCTTTCCTTTATTTCTCTTCAACGTGTTCTAAAGTTAACTACGATTTTTGAAAGTACATAATATTTTTCATAAACATTATGCTTTTCTCTTTTTTGGTCTTAAGTAATGTATTGAGAGGCTTAGTACAATAAATATAATACCAACTAAAATATTATGGATTATTTCATTTGTAGTATTTCTTGATAAGATGTAAGCAACTAATGAAATCACAGTACCCACTGGATAGTATTTTCTTTCTTTTTCTAGTAATTCTTCAAAATCATATTCTTTCTCTTTATTATGAGTTTTAAAAACACTATAATAGGTGCTTATTCTGATAGCTTTACCATTATCGAGGGAACTTTTCAGTATACTTGTTAATGCGAACAGGATAAAAACAATTAACATAAAATCTGTAGCGTCCATATAAAACCCTTTCTTAAGTGTTTTTGATAGCATGATATTTATTTTTTTATAGTGCTCTAACTTTCAATTTAACATTAATATAATTATATTAATAATTTTATGATATATTTTCATTTTTTCCAAATACCTGAACTAATAATAGTCTGTATGTTTTTATAAGTAATTATTTTTCGATAAGTAAAAATTGAAAATCGTCGAAACTGAATACTATAAAATGTTTTGTTCATGTATTTTTTGGTGAAATGTGTTATTATTATATCTGTAGGAATTAAGCTATTAGAATTTATTCCATAGATATTGGAGCGGATATAATGGGAGATCATCAATCAAGTTTGCCTCCGCGCAGTGAGAGACATGCGGTCAAAAAAAATAAAAGAAACAAAAACAATCAACAAAACAGCAATTCATTATTAAAAGATATTCTTTCAACGTTATTATATGTTGCATTTTTATTTGCAGCTTTTTTTATTATTCATCGTTATTTTTATGCCCCGGTAGTCGTTGATGGAGATTCTATGGAGCCCACATTACATGATGGCGACTATTTGATTTTAAATAAGTATTCAGATATTGAAAATTTTGATGTGGTTGTCTTCCCGCCACCAGATGAAGAGGAAGAAGAGGAAACACTTTATATCAAACGCGTCATTGGTATTCCTGGCGATACGGTTGAATATCGAAATGATGTCCTTTATTTAAATGGTGAAGAAGTAGAAGAATCGTTTTTAGACTTCTCGACAAAAGATCAGGATTATTATGCATCAGGCAATTTTTCATTACAGTCATTATTAGGCATGGAAGAAGTACCTGAAGGTCAGTATTTTGTGTTAGGAGATAATCGACTAAATTCTAGAGATAGTCGAAGTTTTGGCTTCGTTGAAGAAGAATCAATACTTGGAAAAGTTTCTTTAAGATATTGGCCATTTGATGGCTTTGGTTTTGTTGAATAAGAATAAGTTTTAAAATTTAAAACCGTGTTAGCATTTATTCGCTGACACGGTAATTTTGTGATTAAGAAGGTGTTAATATGGCAATTATACAATGGTACCCTGGACATATGGCAAAAGCTAAAAGAGAATTAACGGAAAAATTATCTCTTGTAGATGTGATCTTTGAACTTGTAGATGCTCGAATTCCTGTTTCATCTAGAAACCCTGATGTTATAGAACTCATTCAAAACAAACCACAAGTTCTTATTTTAATGAAGACTGATTTAGCAGACCCATCTATTACAAATCAGTGGTTAGAATACTATAAAAATCAAAATATTGAAGCCGTGACCTTTAATGGAAAATCTGCTAAAGGGATTGAAAAAATCATTGATGCCGCGCGAAATGTACTAGAAGAGGATGCTTTAAAAAGAGAAGAAAAAGGCTTAAAAGAACGAGCCATTCGAGCCGTGACCGTCGGGATTCCTAATGTTGGAAAGTCAACACTTATTAACCGATTTGCTGGTAAAAATATTACTACAACAGGCAATCGTCCAGGTGTCACAAAAGCTCAACAGTGGATTAAATATAAAAATCAACTTGAATTATTAGATATGCCAGGAATTTTATGGCCAAAGTTTGAAGATCAATTAATTGGCCAAAAGTTAGCTTTAACTGGCGCAATCAAAGATACACTTTATTATAAAGATGATATTTCAATCTTTGGAATTAATTATTTAACCAAAAATTACCCAGGTGCTTTAGCTAAAAGATATAATTTTGATCCTGCGCTTGAAGCAGAATTATCCGCACCTGATATTTTATTGTTGATTACAGAAAAACGTGGTTACTTTGACGATTACGATCGCGGTGCAGAAATGATGTTAAATGAATTAAGAGACGGGAAATTAGGTAGACTCTCATTTGAAAAACCAGAGGATTTGAGTACAGATGAAAATGACAGTGAGTGAAATTAAAGAACAATTACAATTAATAACCAACCCAGACGATGATTTTTTATTAGCTTGTCAAGCAGATGAACGAAAAGGTGTTCAAACAGCCGTTAAACAATGGCATAAAAATCAAAAAACTAAACAAGAACTTTATGACCGTTATAAAACAATGAACCAACTGGAAGAGCAGGCCTATGCTGACGGTTATCAGCTTGTTGCAGGTATTGACGAAGTAGGTCGTGGGCCGCTTGCTGGTCCGGTTGTTTCTGCTGCGGTAATATTAGATAACCATCAGAAAATTTTAGGATTAAATGATTCTAAAAAATTGTCTTTAAGTAAACGGCATGAACTTTTTGCTGAGATCGAAGAAAAAGCTTTGGCTATTGGTGTAGGTATTATTACAGCTGAAGAAATTGATCGATACAATATTTTAGAAGCGACAAAATTAGCAATGAATCAAGCGGTAGCAAAATTGTCAAAACAACCTGAACTTTTATTTGTTGATGCAGTACGTTTAGAGACTCCTATTCCGCAACATACAATTATTAAAGGAGATATTAAAAGTAATAGTATTGCTGCTGCTAGTATTATTGCCAAAGTTACTCGAGATAAAATGATGATTGAATACGATAAAGAATATCCTGGTTATGGCTTTGCAAATAACGCAGGTTATGGAACAAAAGAACATCTAAATGGACTAGAATTATTAGGTGCCACTCCTATTCATCGTCAATCTTTTTCACCGGTTAAAAAATTTATTTAAAATAAAAAAGTGGAAATCCGATTTTTTTGCAAATTATATATATGTAAGGCAATTTCAAAGAAATGAGTGATTTTCATGCAAAATGTTGTAACAGTAAAAGAATGGCTCTTCGCTTTAGGTGTTTATCCCTCGCTACAAGCCATCGAAAAGTATAGTTTATTTGTAGAAATGGTTGAGGCTTCAGCTAAGAACCATTACCCCAATGAGGATGCACTTCCATCCGTATTTAAATCTGGAAAACTTAAGAAGCTTTCACAGAAAAAGAAAGCTTCTTTTACTTCTTTTCTAGAGACCCTCAATTTATCTAAAGAAATGTCAAAATATGAAAAAGCAGGAATTAAATGGATCACTATTTTATCGGATGATTATCCATTTCTTTTAAAACAGATTTTTGCTCCACCCATTGTTTTATTTTATAAAGGAGATTTTGAATGCATTGAACAGCATACTTGGTTAGGTGTTGTTGGTGCTCGAGCCTGTACGAATTATGGTTTAGAAGCTACAAAACATCTACTAGAACCTTTAATCCCAAAAACAAAACAAGAAATAGGCATCATCAGTGGCTTGGCGAAAGGAATTGATACAAAAGCCCATCAGATAGCTATTGAAGTGGGAGGACGCACAATTGGTGTCACAGGCACAGGCTTAGATCGATACTACCCTTATGAAAATCGATCATTGCAACAAGAAATGAGCAAAAAACATCTTGTAATTAGTGAGTATCCAATGGGCTCCAAGCCTTTAAAGTTTCGTTTTCCAGAAAGAAACCGTATAATTGCAGGACTGAGCCGAGGCATTTTAGTCATAGAAGCTAAAAAACGAAGTGGTAGTTTAATTACTGCTTATAATGCTTTGGATGAAGATCGTGATGTTTTTGCGGTTCCGGGTTCACTATTTGATGCCAACTCCGAGGGGTGTCATCGACTGATTCAACTGGGTGGTATTTTGACAAAAAATAGTGAGGATATTTTGAGAGAATGGATGTATATATAGTAGAAACTTTTTGAATAATAAAATAAAGCAGTTGACAAGTCTTATTCATATGTCCTATGATATGTAACGATTTTACAAAATTAACGAAAATCATATAAATATTAAAAAGATTCAAGTAGAAAGGAGTTTTTGTTTGGCTTATAAGTATCTAGTAATTGTTGAGTCACCAGCTAAGGGTAAAACAATTGAACGTTATTTAGGGAAAAATTATAAAGTTGTCGCTAGTAAAGGACACGTTCGTGATTTACCTAAAAGCCGTATGGGAATTGATTTTGAAAATGATTACGAGCCAGATTATATTACGATTCGGGGGAAAGGCCCAGTCCTTAAAGATCTGAAAAAGCATGCTAAAAAAGCTGAAAAAGTATTTTTAGCTGCCGACCCGGACCGTGAAGGTGAAGCTATTGCATGGCATATTAGTCACGCCCTTAACCTAAATGATGATGACGAAAATCGTGTAATCTTTAATGAGATTACCAAAGATGCTGTGAAAGATGCCTTTAAAAAACCTCGTTCAATTGATAAAGATTTAGTGGATGCTCAACAAGCGCGTCGAGTGCTTGACCGAGTAGTAGGTTATGAGATTAGTCCGATTCTTTGGAAAAAAGTAAAAAGCGGACTAAGTGCTGGTCGTGTTCAATCTGTTGCATTGAAAATGATTATTGATCGTGAAAAAGAGATCCGTAGCTTTAAACCAGAAGAATACTGGTCAATCAATGGGGAATTCAAAAAAGCAAAGAAAACATTTGAAGCATCATTTTATGGCTTAGACTCAAAGAAAAAAGATTTACCAAATCAAGAAAAAGTATCTGAAGTCATGGATAAAATCGAAAAAGATCACCCTTGGCTCGTATCCGAAATTAAACGAAGTAAAAGAAGACGTAACCCACAGAAACCTTTTACAACGAGTACACTTCAACAAGACGCAGCGAATCGTTTGAACTTTAGAACAAATAAAACAATGCAAGTTGCCCAACAATTATATGAAGGGGTTTCAATTCAAAGAAATCAAACGGTTGGATTAATTACGTATATGCGTACCGATTCTACACGTATTTCAAATACTGCACGTAATGAAGCAGTCGATTTCATTGAAGAAACTTATGGAAAAGAATATGTTGGAACAAAGAAAAAAGCTTCAAACAACAGTAATGCACAAGATGCGCACGAAGGGATTCGTCCAACAAGTGCAAGCCGTACACCAGAATCGATTAAAAAATATCTTTCTAAAGATCAATATCGTTTGTACCAATTGATATGGAATCGATTCATTGCAAGTCAAATGAAACCAGCCGTATACAACACGATGCGTGTAGACTTAACGCAAAATGGTGTAACTTTCCGCGCAAATGGTTCTCAGTTAGCTTTTGCAGGATTTACAAAAGTGTATAAAGATCGCTTAGCTGAAAAAGATAATATTTTACCTGACTTAGAAGAAGGGGAAAATGTTGATCTAGTTAAACTTGATCCGAAGCAACATTTCACACAACCGCCTGCTCGTTATTCTGAAGCTACATTGGTTAAAACCTTAGAAGAAATTGGTGTAGGACGTCCGTCAACTTATGCACCAACGTTAAATACGTTACGTCGACGTTATTATGTAACGATGCAAAGTCGACGTTTTGAACCCACTGAACTTGGTGAAATTGTCAATGATTTAATTGTTGAATATTTCCCTGACATTGTGGATGTGACGTTTACGGCCGATATGGAAGAACGTCTAGATGAAATCGAAGAAGGTAAACAAGACTGGATCGAACTGATTGATAACTTCTACAAACCTTTCCATAAAGAAATTGAAAAAGCAGAAGAAGAAATGGAAGAAGTAGAAATTAAAGATGAACCGGCAGGATTTGACTGTGATGTTTGTGGTCATCCGATGGTCATTAAAATGGGACGTTATGGGAAATTTTATGCTTGTTCGAACTTCCCAGAATGTCGAAATACAAAACCGATCTTGAAAAAAATCGGCGTCACTTGTCCAACTTGTGGAAAAGGCGAGGTCGTAGAACGTAAAACAAAAAGCAACCGTATTTTTTATGGTTGTGAACGTTATCCTGACTGTGACTTCTCTTCATGGGATAAACCGATCGGAAGAGACTGTCCAAAATGTGATGAATATCTAGTAGAAAAACGTACTCGTAAACAAGTACAAGTGGTTTGTTCAAACTGTGATTATGAAGAAGAACCACAAAAATAATAACGAATAAAAAATGCTGAATGAGAAGATTCATTATTTTAACACTTTAAATAATGGAGAACTTTATTCAGCTTTTTAATTTTTCATAGAAATTTCAATTTGTTGTATCGGTCTTTTAATTTATATATGATAAAATAGCTTAAGAATAAAGAATTTATCTAAAAGTGAAAGTAGGAGGCGTGTGGGTGGATGCATTCAAACGATGAGTTGATTCAAGAATTTAATAACTATTTAGCACACGAAAGAAATTATTCTAACCTCACAAGTGAAGCTTATCTAGAAGATATTGAACATTTTTTAGAATTCTTAGAAGAAACGGGTGAATCTAACTTACTCAAAATTAATTTAACCGATGCTCGCATTTATTTGAGCCGTTTAACAGATGAAAAATATAATCGTTCATCAATTTCTAGGAAAATTTCTAGTCTACGAGCGTTTTATCAGTATTTACTCAATCATGATTTTATAGAAGAAAATCCTTTTTCCTATCTCCATTTAAAAAAGACAGGACTACGTTTACCAAATTTTTTTTACAATGAAGAAATTGAGCTTTTATTCAATGCAGCATCAGGCACTGAGCCTTTGAATTATAGAGATAAAGCTTTATTAGAAGTTCTATATGGGACAGGTATACGTGTGAGTGAATGTCAAAGTTTAACGTTAGAAGATGTAGATTTAGACTTGGGTGTCATGCTAGTTTTAGGAAAAGGGAACCGTGAACGTTACGTTCCTTTTGGTGAATATGCTAAAATTGCTATTGAGGATTATGTTAAACATTGTCGTTCATTTCTCATGAATAAGTACAATAAAGAACACAACTATTTGTTTATTAGTCAATATGGTGATCATATTTCCGTTTCAGGCATACAATATGCCCTCAATCAATTAATCAAAAGCACAAGTTTGACTTCATCCATCCATCCACACAAACTGAGACATTCCTTTGCGACTCATTTACTGGATAATGGAGCAGATATGCGTACAGTGCAAGAATTATTAGGACACAGAAGTTTGTCTTCTACTCAAATCTATACGCATGTCACAAAAGATCATTTGTTAAAAGACTATAAGCAATTTCATCCAAGAGCTTAAAAAGGAAATTTTTCCTACTAAGGTTGGATATGAAAAACAAAATTTTATGTTATAAATGAAAGAACAACAAAAGAAACACTATCTGGAGGAGATTTAATGGTGAAGTTTCACGCAACAACAATACTAGCTGTACATCATAATGGTGAAGCTGCAATGGCTGGAGATGGACAAGTCACAATGGGTGAGTCCGTCATTATGAAAGGTACTGCACGAAAAATCAGAAAAATTTATGATGATCAAGTGATTGTAGGCTTTGCTGGAAGTGTGGCAGATGCTTTTACGCTTGAAGAAAAATTTGAAGGAAATTTAAATAAATATAGTGGTAATTTACAAAGAGCAGCAGTTGAGCTAGCTCAAGAATGGCGTTCAGATAAAGTTATGCGTCAACTCGAAGCTTTGCTCATTGCTATGGATAAAGATACAATGCTTTTAATTTCTGGTACAGGAGAAGTTATCCAACCAGACGATAATATTTTAAGTATTGGATCAGGCGGTAACTATGCTTTAGCAGGAGCTCGAGCATTAAAACGTCACAATAAAGAATTAACCGCTGAAGAGATTGCTCGTGAAGGACTACAAATCGCTTCAGAAATTGATATTTTCACAAATGATAATATTATCACTGAAAAACTGTAAGAATTGGAGTGTATAAATTTGCAAAATACAAATGAATTAACACCAAAAGAAATCGTCAATCGTTTAGATCAATATATTATTGGACAAGGCGAGGCAAAGAAAGCAGTATCAATTGCATTGAGAAATCGTTACCGCCGTCAATTGATTGAACCAGAAATGCAAAAAGAAATTACCCCTAAAAATATCTTAATGATTGGGCCAACCGGAGTAGGTAAAACAGAAATTGCACGTCGTTTAGCCGATATTTTACATGCACCATTCCTTAAAGTAGAAGCGACAAAATTTACAGAAGTTGGTTATGTTGGGCGAGATGTTGAATCAATGGTTCGGGATTTAGTCGAAGCTGCTATTCAACTCGTACGTCGTGAAAAACGAAGTGAGGTTCAGGCACGTGCTGAAAACGAAGCAATTAAGCGAATTGCTAAAGCATTAGCACCTGGAATTCGTAAAGAAAAATCACAACAAACTACAAATCCTTTCGCACAATTCTATCAAAGCATGGGAATGAATCCCGATCAAATGAATTTTGGTGGAGAAGAACCCGAAGAAGAAGAAGTGACAGAAGAAATTTCTTCAAAACGTAGTGAATTAGTTGACCAAATTAAACGTGGTGTGCTGGACAGTCGCGAAGTAGAAATTCAAGTAGAAGAAAAACAACAAAAAACAGCTGGGCCGATGAACGAACAATTCGAACAAATGGGGATTGACTTATCGGATACCTTAGGTGCTTTAAGACCTCCTCGTAAAATTAAACGAACAATGTCTGTAAAAGAAGCAGTTGAAGTTTTAACGGAAGAAGAAGCAGATAAATTAATTGAGAGTGCGGATATTGAAACAGAAGCAATAAAATTAGCTGAAAATAATGGTATTATCTTCCTAGACGAAATTGATAAAATTGCTTCAAAAGATGAAGGAGGCCAAGCACAAATATCTCGTGAAGGGGTTCAAAGAGATATTTTGCCTATTGTTGAAGGATCTGTTGTTCGAACAAAATATGGAAATGTTAAAACAGACTATATTCTGTTTATCGGATCCGGAGCTTTCCATACATCAACACCAAGTGATTTAATTCCCGAATTGCAAGGACGTTTCCCGATTCGCGTCGAGTTAGATGATTTAACTGCTGAGGATTTCGTTAAAATTCTAACAGAACCTAAGAATTCATTGATTAAACAATATCAAGCTCTATTAAACACTGAAAATGTAGAAGTGAAGTTTACAATGGATGCAATAGAAGAACTTGCAGAAATTGCACAAAAGGTCAATGACGAAACAGATAATATTGGGGCTCGTCGTTTGCATACCATTTTAGAAAAACTATTAGAAGAATTATTATATGAAGCAAGCGATATGCAAATGGGTGATGTGAATATCACAAAACAATATGTTCAAGATAAAATTGGCCATATTGCAGAAGATCAAGACTTGTCACAATATATTCTATAATTGTATATAGAATGAAGAAATTGCTAGTTTGTTCGAGAAATATGAACAAGCTGGCAATTTTTATTTTGTATAATAGAAACACTGTTTATAGAAGAATCACATAAAAAAAGTGTTAATGAACCGATATGATTCATCAACACAAATATTCAAACGATTAAATTTGAACAAGTTATTTATCTTTTTTTGAACTTCGTAGACCAAAAGGGACTTTATTTTCAGAACCTTCTCTAAGTCGTTTGATATTTTCTCGGTGAAGATAAAGAATCAAAAGGGCAATAACCCAAATGATCGCTGAGAAAATAGGGTCATTTAAGAATAAAGAACCAATGGCTGCAAAAGATACAGCAAGGATACTTGCAATACTTACGATACTTGTCGTAAATAAGATAATTAAAAAGATACCAACAAAAATGAATAAAAAAACAGGATGTAAGGCTAAAGCAACACCGGCTGATGTCGCAACAGCTTTCCCGCCTTTAAACTTAATGTAGAGTGGGAAAACATGACCAATAATCGCAAATATACCAATAAATATAGGATGGATATTTGTATTGAACCAGATAGGAATTAAAGTAGCCAGAGTTCCTTTTAACACATCCATGATTAATGCAGCAATTCCTGCTTTTACACCTAAAATACGGAAAGTATTTGTAGCACCTGTATTTCCGCTTCCATATTCACGGATATCTTTATTGTATATTAATTTTCCAATCCAAACTCCAGATGGAAGCGAACCTAGTAAGTAGGCAATTATCATTTGAATAAGAATATTCAATTTAATCTCTCCTCTAAAATTAGGGCTTAAGAAATGATTAGTTTCATTCAAAATAGGCCTTAAAGCGATATGTATAGTTTACCATGATTCAAACGGTACTTTAACAACTATTTTTTAAAAAAGACTTTAACGATAAAATATAAAATTTAGAAAGCTTGATAAACCAATTGTTATAACTATATTTGACAATTTTATGGTATACTTGTAAAGTATGCTTGTTGTATGAGAACAAGCGTTTCTTAATAACGAAAAAATTAAATAAATAATTAAATTGGTAGAAGGGGTGCAACTATAAATGGCACGACAAGAATATTCAGATTCTTCTATTCAAATTTTAGAAGGTTTAGACGCCGTAAGAAAACGTCCTGGTATGTATATAGGATCAACTGATTCACGAGGTCTACATCATCTAGTGTATGAAATAGTAGACAACTCTGTCGATGAGGTACTCGCAGGGTACGGCGATACAATTGATATTAAAATATTTGAAGACAATAGTATTAGTGTAAAAGATAATGGACGAGGAATGCCAACTGGGATGCATGAAACAGGAATTCCGACATTACAAGTCATCTTTACGATTCTCCACGCAGGTGGTAAATTTAGCGAAGAGGGCGGTTATAAAACCTCCGGAGGTCTCCATGGTGTAGGAGCGGCTGTTGTTAATGCTTTATCTGAATGGTTAATCGTAACAGTCGAAAGAGATGGTTACGAATATACACAGAAATTTAAAAATGGTGGTAAACCGGACGGAGATGTAAAGCGCAAGAAAGTAAAAGGGAAAGCAACAGGAACAACCATTCACTTTAAACCGGACCCAGAAATTTTTAAATCCATTGAAATTTCTTATGATACTTTGTCTGAACGAATGCGTGAATCAGCATTCTTACTTAAAAAGACAAAAATCCGTCTAACAGATATTCGTACAGAAGAGGAAGAAGAATTTTATTATGAAGAAGGAATCAAATCTTTTGTTGAATATTTAAATGAAGATAAAGATACTTTAACACCTATTGGTTATTTTGAAGGAAAAAATAATGGCATTGAAGTTGAATTTGCTTATCAATATAACGATGGGTATACAGAAAATTTCTTGAGTTTTGTTAACAACGTACGTACTCGAGATGGTGGGACACATGAGATTGGTGCAAAAACTGCGCTAACAAAAACTTTTAATGAATATGCTCGTCGAACAGATTTATTGAAAGAAAAAGAAAAGAATTTAGAAGGTTCTGATATTCGTGAAGGAATTGCTGTTATTTTATCTGTGCGAATACCAGAAAATATCCTTCAATTTGAAGGTCAAACAAAAAATAAACTAGGTACACCAGAAGCACGTGCCGCGACTGAGGCAGTTATTTCTGAACAGTTAGGCTTTTATTTAGCTGAAAATGGTGAGATGTCTCAACAAATTATTCGAAAAGCACTGAAGGCTCGAGAAGCTCGAGAAGCGGCAAGAAAAGCTAAAGATGCAACTAGAGATGGAAAATCGAGACGCCAACGTGATGCTTTAATCTCAGATAAATTAACACCTGCTCAAGGACGCAATGCAAAGCGGAATGAATTGTACCTTGTAGAGGGGAATTCTGCGGGTGGTTCTGCAAAACAAGGACGAGACCGTACTTTCCAAGCGATTCTTCCTTTACGTGGAAAAGTGATTAATACTGAAAAAGCTTCAATAACTGATATTTTCAAAAATGAAGAAATCGCGACAATGATTTACACGATTGGTGCTGGAGTAGGTCCTGAATTTGATTTGGAAGATTGTAACTATGATAAAGTAATTATTATGACGGATGCGGATACGGATGGCGCACATATTCAAACATTATTGCTTACTTTCCTTTATCGTTACATGCGTCCATTAATTGATGCAGGAAAAGTGTACCTTGCTCAACCTCCTTTATATAAAGTAACTTCTGGTTCTGGTAAAAAGCAAAAATCAATTTATGCTTGGACAGATGAAGAAATGACAGAAGCCACTAAAGGACTTAAAAATTATTCTCTACAAAGATATAAAGGACTTGGAGAGATGAATGCCGATCAGTTATGGGAAACAACAATGGATCCAGAGAGACGCACACTTATTCAAGTAACGATTGATGATGAAGCACAAGCAGAGCGACGTGTTTCTGTATTAATGGGTTCTAAAGTTGCTCCACGTCGTGACTGGATTGAAGATAATGTTGAATTTACGATGGAAGAAGACGGTAGTATTTTAGATACTGAGGAAGTCCTTGAAGAAAATGAAGAAGACTTTCAGCAAGAAAGGTTAGATGTTTAATGGCAGAAAGTTCAGGAGTTCAAAAAATAACATTAGAGAATGTTATGGGAGACCGTTTTGGAAGATATTCGAAATATATTATTCAAGAACGTGCGATTCCAGATATTCGAGATGGGTTAAAACCCGTACAACGTCGTATTATTTTTGCGATGCAAAATGATAATAACACCTATGATAAAGCTTACCGTAAATCTGCAAAAACGGTCGGTAATGTGATTGGTAACTATCATCCACACGGAGACACCTCTGTTTATGATGCGATGGTCCGTTTAAGTCAAGAGTGGAAAATGCGTGAACCATTAGTGGATATGCAAGGAAATAACGGAAGTATGGATGGAGATCCGGCTGCAGCAATGCGTTATACGGAAGCTCGCTTATCAAAAATTGCGGATGAATTAGTGAAAGATATTAATCTGGATACGGTAGACTTTATTTTAAACTTTGATGATACCGATGAAGAGCCGACTGTTTTACCTGCTAAATATCCAAATTTACTTGTAAATGGTGCGACAGGTATTTCAGCGGGGTATGCGACAGATATTCCTCCCCATAACTTAGGAGAAATTATTGATGCTACCGTTCATTTAATTGATCATCCCGAAGCGCGTTTAAAAACGTTAATGAACTATGTGAAAGGACCTGACTTCCCAACGGGGGGAATTGTCCAAGGAGCTAAAGGATTAAAGAAAGCATTTGACACAGGTAAAGGTCGTATTGTCATTCGCTCGAAAACGGAAATTGAGAAAATGCGTGGCGGCCGCGAGCAAATTATTATCACGGAAATTCCTTATGATGTAAACAAAAGTAATTTAGTCAGTAAGATGCATGATATCCGTATCAATAAAAAAATTGATGGGATAGCGGATGTACGTGACGAAACAGACCGTACTGGCTTACGTATTGTGGTTGAACTAAGGAAAAATGTAAATGCGGAAGGTATTTTAACTTATTTATTAAAAAACACTGATTTACAAATTTCTTATAATTACAACGTCATTGCGATTGACGACAAACAACCTAAACAATTAGGTTTAAGAGAAATTTTAAATAGCTATTTGAATTTCAGAAGAGAAGTTGTAACTCGTCGTACAAACACTTTGCTTAGAAAAGATAAAGATCGCGAACATATTGTCAAAGGGTTAATTAAAGCCATCTCTATTTTGGATAAAGTGATTGCTACGATTCGTGAAAGTAATAATAAATCGCATGCTAAAGTGAATTTGATCAATGATTTTGAATTTAGTGAAAGACAAGCTGAAGCTATTGTTAATCTTCAACTTTATCGTTTAACCAATACCGATATTACTGAGTTGGAAGAAGAAGCGAAAGATTTAGAAGCACGAATTAAAGAATATAATGAAATTCTGAAAAACAAAAAGAAACTTGATCAAGTGATTAAAGAAGAACTAAAAGAAATTAAAAAGAAATATGCAACTCCACGTTTAACACAGATAGAAGATGAAATCGAAGAACTTAAAGTTGAAAAAGAAGTATTGGTTTCTGAAGAGGAAGTTATCGTGACTTTAACTCGAGAAGGATATTTAAAACGTACAAGCATACGCTCGTACCAGTCTTCATCACCAGAAGATATTAGTATCCGTAATGGTGACAAGATAATTTTTGCAAAAAAATTATCTACTCTAGATCAAATGGTGATCTTTACAAGCAAAGGAAAGATAATCAACCGGCCAATTCACGAATTACCAGATATTCGTTGGAAGGATGCAGGACAGCATTTATCCCAAAATATTTCATTTGAACCAAGTGAACGAATTATAGCTGCATATAGTTACGAACAGCTTCCAGATGAAGATACGTTTGTATTTATTACTCGTAATGGGTTTATAAAGCAAACAAAAGTATCGGACTTTGCACATAAAAGAAACTATAGAACACAAAGTTCTACAGCTATTCGTCTAGAAGATGAAACCGATGAATTATTAAATGTTTACGAAGTGGAACAAGCTAAAAATTATGATGTCTTTTTAATTAGTCACCGAGGTTATGGTTTACGTTATCCAATAGCTGAAGTATCTACTTATGGTACAAATGCTAAAGGGGTTAAATCGATGAACCTGAAAGAAGGGGATTACGTCGTGTCAGGCTTTGTTTTTGAACCTAGTGACCCTCCTGCACCGGTAATGATTGTGACGCATCGTGGAGCAGTGAAGAAAATGGATTTAATCGATTTTGACGTAATTTCACGTGCGAAACGTGGATTATTAGTTCTTCGAGAATTAAAATCAAATCCACATCGAGTGGCTTTAATGTTTGGAGTTACAGATAATAATGAAAATGTAACTATAATAACGAATAAAGGACAGGAAGTAACTTTCCAACCGAAAGACTATGGAATCAGTGATCGATATAGTAATGGCTCGTTCATTTTAGATGAAACTTCTGATGGACAACCTATTATGTATCGAAGAGATGATTTAATTTACGAAGAACCTGAAGAAGAAAATAATGAATAACATATAGAAGATAGGAGCTTTCGAGCTCCTATTTTTATTTCACATGTATTGTGAAAATGTAATCATGTTTATCAATTCTCAACAGATTATCAATTAACACGTTTTCATGTTGTAGTATAAGCATTTATATATAATTAATTAATAAAAAATTATCA
>Ga0209487_1002140_pt1 | contig 16238 bp, 8 predicted proteins | sample Poulit2012_FD_187524 | JGI IMG/M metagenome (GOLD analysis project Ga0209487, IMG submission 187524) | Agricultural soil microbial communities from Georgia to study Nitrogen management - Poultry litter 2012 (SPAdes) (version 2) | ecosystem: Environmental > Terrestrial > Soil > Agricultural land...
CCCATCATCGCCTTACCCGGCAACCCGATCTCCACGCTGGTTTCGCTGCGGATGCTGGTGTTGCCCGCCCTGTGGACAGCATTTGCAGCCGGGGCCGAACCCACGGCTATCCAAGTAAAAATTCACGATGCCGTCACCGGGATCCGCCACAAAACCCAATATCGACGTGCGGTGGTGGGGACCCAGGGGTTTGAACTGGTTGCCACACTTCAAGGCGAGGCCGGCTCGCATCTGTTGGCTCAGGCGGTTGGTGCGAACGCGCTGATAGAGATTCCGCCGCTGGCAAGGTACAAACCTGGGCAAGTGGTCACCGCTCATCTTTTTGCGGACACCAAGTTGGAAGCATCAGTGCCTCGTCCACCAATGCTTCGACAGCCCGTGGCAGAACTGCAGCCGGAAACCGGCGGGTCCAATGGCAAAACTGGTGTGGTTATTATTGCGTCCACTCGAGCAGCCGGGGGAGTATATCCCGACGATGCCGGCCCACAATTAGTGCAATGGTTGCGTTCGAAAGGCTACGTCACGCCAACGGCACAGGTGGTTGCCGATCACGAGCTGGCCGCCACGTTGGCACAACTCATGTCAGGACAGGACGGGCCACTACCCGATGTATTGATCACCAGCGGCGGAACCGGCATTTCTCCGACAGACCAAACCGTTGAAGTCATCGCGCCATATTTGGATGTCCAACTGCCACACGTGATGACCGCAGTGCTTTTGGAAGGCCTCAACAATACTCCACTCGCTGCTTTGTCACGGGGCATTGCCGGAGTTGCAGGCGATATGTTTATCGCAACACTGCCGGGGTCACTCGGGGGAGTCCAGGACGGCATGACGGCGCTCGATGACCTCATCGACCATATTGTTGAACAAATTAGAGGAGAAGATCACCGTCGGTTGGGAGATTGAGCAAAATCACCTAGCCCTACTGGACAAATAGGGCAGAGTCAAGCTATGCTGATTCTTTGCGTATCCCTGTCTCCAGGTCGTTTGGTGTCCCGGCTTTTATCTGCCGTGTGATGCCTTCTTCACAGGATCATACACAAGAGCGGCTAGACCTTCATATAGCGGTGGGTCCCGTGTCTTGGATCCATGGTGGAGCTGGCAGGAGTTTCAGGCACTACGCGTACTTAAAACTTGGAAGGTCTGTGAAAGGATCGCTGTTGGTCGCTTCTAGCACCTCTGACAACACAACCGCTACAAACTATCGACATGGCTCATCAGCCGGTCGGGTTTCTTTTGCAAAGATATCTGAGCCATTGGAGGTGCCCAATCTTCTTGCTCTGCAGACGGAATCATTTGACCGTCTGGTAGGCAACGAACGCTGGGCCGCCCAAGTCGCTCACGCAAAAGAAGTCGGCGACGACTCGGTAGTCACCACTTCAGGTCTGGCTGAAATTTTTGACGAAATGTCGCCGATCGAAGATTACCAGGGCACGATGTCTCTGTCGTTTACCGACCCAGAGTTCTCTGACCCGAAGATGGGAGCCGAGGAAGCCAAAGAACGTGATGCTTCCTATGCTGCACCGCTGTATGTCAAAGCCGAGTTCATGAACTACAACACCGGCGAAATTAAACAGCAAACCGTATTCATGGGTGATTTCCCACTGATGACCGACGAAGGTACGTTCGTCATCAACGGCACCGAACGCGTCGTCGTCTCCCAGTTGGTCCGTTCCCCGGGCGCATACTTCGAACGCACCCCGGATAAAACCACGGATAAAGACATTTACACCGCCCGGATCATCCCATCCCGTGGTGCCTGGTTTGAACTAGAAATTGACCGTCGCGACCAGGTCTCAGTACGCCTGGACCGGCGTCGTAAACAGCCGGTCACCGTCCTACTGAAAGCCTTGGGCTGGACCGAAGCCCGGATTCGTGAAGAATTCGGCGGCTACGACTGCATGATGCTCACGCTAGAAAAAGATGGCATCGCTGACCAGTCCGACGCACTGCGCGACATTTACCGCAAGCTCCGTCCGGGTGAGCCAGTCTCGGTTGACTCGGCACAGAACCTGTTGGCAAACCTGTACTTCACCGAGCGTCGTTACGACCTGGCCAAAGTTGGTCGTTATAAACTCAACCGCAAACTCGGTGTGGACATCCCGCTGGGCGACCCGTCCTCACTGGTGTTGACCGAAGAAGACGTCACCCAAATGGTGCACTTCATTGCGGCACTGCACAGCGGTGACTCAAGCATTAAAGGCACCCGCAAGGGCGAAGAGATTGACGTGCCGGTAGAAGTCGATGACATCGACCACTTCGGAAACCGTCGTATCCGCGCCGTTGGCGAACTCATTGAGAACCAGATTCGCACCGGACTGTCCCGGATGGAACGCGTGGTTCGTGAACGCATGACCACCCAAGATGTCGAAGCCATCACCCCGCAGACGCTCATTAATATTCGTCCCGTGGTGGCCGCCATCCGTGAGTTCTTCGGCACCTCGCAGCTGTCACAGTTCATGGACCAGGGGAACCCACTGGCCGGCCTGACCCACAAGCGTCGTCTTTCGGCACTTGGCCCAGGCGGTCTATCGCGTGACCGAGCCGGCATGGAAGTCCGTGACGTGCACCCATCGCACTACGGACGTATGTGCCCCATTGAAACACCAGAAGGCCCAAACATTGGGCTCATCGGGTCAATGGCCACCTACGGTCGCATTAACGCCTTTGGTTTCATCGAAACCCCATACCGCAAAGTCGTCGACAATAAAGTCACCGACATCGTGGAATACCTCACCGCCGACGACGAACTGCACGTCCAGATCGCCCAGGCCAACGCGGTACTCAACGACGACGGCACCTTTGCCGAAGAACTGGTCATGTCACGACAGCGCGGCGGCGATGGTGAACCCATCCTGGCCGACCCAACAGATATTGACTACATGGACGTCTCACCGCGCCAGATGGTGTCAGCTGCCACCGCACTGATCCCATTCCTGGAACACGACGATGCCAACCGTGCGCTCATGGGCGCCAACATGCAGCGTCAGGCCGTCCCACTCATCGAATCCGAAGCACCACTGGTTGGTACCGGCATGGAAAAACCCATTGCCGTTGACGCCGGTGATTCGCTCATCGCACTGAAACCAGGTGTGGTTACCGAAGTAGCAGCCGACCTGGTCACCGTCATGGAAGACGAAGGCACCACCCGCCACTACCCGGTCATGAAATTCCAACGCTCCAACCAAGGCAACGCCTACAACCAGGTTGTGCGCGTATCCGAAGGTGACCGCGTGGAATACGGGGCAATCCTGGCCGACGGCCCATCCACCGACAACGGTGAACTGGCCCTGGGTAAAAACCTGCTCGTTGCATTCATGCCATGGGAAGGCCTCAACTTCGAAGACGCCATCATCGTCTCCCAGCGCATGGTCTCCGACGACGTCCTGACCTCGATTCACATCGAAGAATACGAAGTCGATGCACGCGACACCAAACTCGGTGCCGAAGAAATTACCCGCGACATTCCAAACGTCTCCGAAGAAGTGCTGGGACAACTGGATGAACGCGGCATCATTCACATCGGTGCCGAAGTCGAAGCCGGCGACATCCTCGTCGGACGGGTCACCCCCAAGGGTGAAACCGAACTCACCCCAGAAGAACGCCTGCTGCGCGCCATCTTCGGTGAAAAATCCAAGGAAGTCCGTGACACCTCCCTGAAGGTGCCACACGGGGAATCCGGAACCATCATCGGTGTACGTATTTTCGACCGCGACGAAGACGATGACCTGCCAGCCGGTGTCAACCAGCTGGTGCGCGTCTACGTAGCCCAGAAACGTAAAATCACCGACGGCGACAAGATGGCCGGACGCCACGGGAATAAGGGCGTCATCGCAAAGATTCTGCCAATGGAAGACATGCCATTCATGGCTGACGGCACCCCGATCGACATGATCCTGAACCCACTGGGTGTGCCCGGTCGTATGAACCTGGGCCAGGTCATGGAACTGCACCTCGGCTGGGCCGCCGCCAACGGTTGGAAAGTCGAAGGCGAAGCAGACTTCCTCAAGAAGCTGCCAAACCTGCCGCGTGAAACCGGACCGGTCAATGTAGCGACCCCGGTCTTTGACGGTGCAGAAGCCGAAGAAGTCACCGGACTGCTAGACCACGTGCACCCAACCCGAGACGGCGTACGTCTCATGGGCAACAACGGTAAAGCACTACTCTTCGACGGCCGCTCCGGGGAACCATTCCCAGAAGAAGTCTCCGTCGGTTACATGTACATGCTCAAACTCCACCACCTGGTTGACGACAAGATTCACGCTCGCTCAACCGGACCGTACTCGATGATCACCCAGCAACCACTGGGCGGTAAAGCACAGTTCGGTGGACAGCGCTTTGGTGAAATGGAAGTCTGGGCACTGGAAGCCTACGGTGCCGCATACACCCTGCAGGAACTTCTCACCCACAAATCTGACGACGTACACGGCCGTGTCAAGGTCTACGAAGCGATCGTCAAAGGTGAAAATATTCCAGAACCAGGAGTACCAGAATCCTTCAAAGTGTTGATCAAGGAAATGCAATCCTTGTGCCTGAACGTGGAAGTACTCTCCGCGGACGGACAATCCATCGAAATGCGTGACTCGGATGAAGATTCATTCCGTGCTGCTGAAGAACTAGGCATCGACCTCTCCCGAACTGAACCCAGTTCGGTAGAAGAAGTCTAAGTTCACAAATCAGTCTTTCATCCACTTTAGAACCAGGAGTTCATAGGACAATGTCCACAGAAAACTCATTCGGCCTCATGCGCATCGGACTGGCCACCGTCGAGCAAATCCGCGAGTGGTCATACGGTGAGGTCAAGAAACCTGAAACCATTAACTACCGAACACTGAAACCAGAAAAAGACGGCCTGTTTTGTGAACGCATCTTTGGCCCAACCCGTGACTGGGAATGCTACTGCGGCAAATACAAACGCGTCCGCTACAAAGGCATCATCTGTGAACGCTGTGGCGTAGAAGTCACCCGTTCCAAAGTTCGTCGTGACCGCATGGGCCACATCGAACTAGCTGCCCCAGTAACCCACATCTGGTACTTCAAAGGCGTCCCCTCACGCCTGGGCTACCTGCTAGACCTGGCACCGAAAGATCTCGAAAAGATCATCTACTTCGCTGCCTACATGATCACCTCCGTGGACGAAGAAGCCCGCCACGCCGATCTACCAAACCTGCAGGCCGAGCACGACCAGGAAATTAACTTCCTGAAAAAACAGCTCGACTCCGACATCGCTGCTATTTCTCGCGAACTCGAAGAAGAACTCGCAGAACTCGAACAAGCCGGAGCAAAAGCCGCCGAACGCGAAAAAGCCAAATCCCTGGCCGAAAAGACCATGGGACAGGTACGGAAACGCTCCGAAGCCGAAATCGCTCAGATGGAAGACGTCTGGGACCGCTTCAAAAACCTCAAAGTGGGCGACCTGGAAGGCGACGAACAAGTCTTCCGCTCCATGCGTGACAAATACGGCGAATACTTCGAAGGCTCCATGGGTGCCGAATCGATCCAACGCCGACTGCAAACCTTCGACCTCGAAGGTGAAGCAGCACACCTGCGCGAAATCATTGAAACCGGTCGCGGCCAACGCAAAACCCGTGCCCTGAAGCGCCTGAAAGTGGTCAACGCATTCTTGACCACCGACAACTCGCCAGAAGGCATGGTCCTGGACGCCGTCCCAATCATTCCACCAGAACTGCGCCCCATGGTGCAGCTCGACGGTGGCCGCTTTGCGACCTCTGACCTCAACGACCTCTACCGTCGTGTAATCAACCGCAACTCACGCCTGAAGCGCCTGTTGGAACTCGGTGCCCCCGAGATCATCGTCAACAACGAAAAGCGCATGCTGCAAGAATCCGTTGACTCCCTATTCGACAACGGACGCCGCGGCCGCGCAGTCACCGGACCGGGCAACCGTCCGCTGAAATCGCTATCCGACATGCTCAAAGGGAAACAAGGCCGTTTCCGTCAGAACCTGCTCGGTAAACGTGTCGACTACTCGGGCCGTTCCGTGATTGTGGTTGGCCCACAGCTGGAACTACACCAGGCCGGTCTGCCAAAACAGATGGCCCTGGAGCTGTTCAAACCATTCGTGATGAAGCGTCTGGTCGACCTCAACCACGCCCAAAACATCAAATCGGCCAAACGCATGGTCGAACGCACCCGACCACAGGTCTGGGACGTGCTGGAAGAAGTCATTACCGAACACCCGGTACTGCTCAACCGTGCACCAACCCTGCACCGCCTGGGTATCCAAGCGTTCGAACCACAACTGGTCGAAGGTAAAGCTATCCAGCTGCACCCACTGGTCTGTGCCGCATTCAACGCGGACTTCGACGGCGACCAGATGGCAGTCCACCTGCCACTGAGCCCCGAAGCCCAAGCTGAAGCACGCCTGCTGATGCTGTCATCCAATAACATCCTGAAACCATCCGATGGTCGCGCTGTTGCCGTACCATCACAGGATATGGTCATCGGGCTAAACCACCTCACCGACATCCAAGACGATGTAGTGGGCGTAGGCAACACCTACTCCTCACTCGGTGAAGCGATCATGGCCCTGGATGCTGGACACGTCCACCTCAACGCAACCATCACCATCGGTGTCGACCACTTCGTACCATCCGAAGTACAACCGGCGCCAGAAGGCTGGGAACCAGGCCAGCGTGTCAACCTACAAACCACCATCGGACGGGTGCTGTTCAACCAGCTACTCCCAACCGACTACCCGTGGGTTGAACTCGTAGCCACCAAAGGCACCCTGGGCGAACTGGTCAACGACCTGGCGGAACGCTACCCAATGGTGGCCACCGCACGCGCCCTGGATAACCTCAAGGATGCCGGGTTCTACTGGGGCACCTGGTCCGGTGTCACCGTTGCGATCTCCGACATCACGTCCAACTTCGACAAAGCCGCGATCATGGAATCCTATGAAGACCAGGCCGCCAAGGTCCAGGTCCAATACGAAACCGGTCTGATTGCCGACGAAGAACGCCGTGCCGAACTGATCGACATCTGGAATAACGCCACCGACGAAGTCGCCAACGCCATGCAACAGGGGATGGGCAAACAAAACTCCGTCAACCGCATGGTCACCTCCGGTGCCCGCGGGAACTGGCTGCAGGTTCGCCAGATCGCCGGTATCCGTGGCCTGGTAGCCAACCCCAAGGGTGAGATTATCCCTCGTCCGATCAAATCCTCCTACCGTGAGGGTCTGTCGGTCCTGGAATACTTCTCCGCTACCCACGGTGCACGTAAAGGCCTGGCCGATACCGCGCTGAAAACCGCGAACTCCGGTTACCTGACCCGTCGTCTGGTCGACGTCTCCCAAGATGTCATCGTGCGTGAAGAAGACTGTGGCACCCGCCGCGGACTCAACGTCACGATCTCAGCACCAAACGACAACGGTGAACTGGTACTGGTCGACGACGTCGAAACCTCCGCCTACTCCCGCGTACTTGCCACCGACGTCAAAGACGCCGACGGCAACGTCGTAGGACAGGCCGGCGAAGACGTCGGCAGCACCAAACTGGACGCCCTACTGGAATCCGGTGTCACCGACATCCGAATCCGGTCAGTGCTCACCTGTGACTCGGCCGTGGGAACCTGTGCCAAGTGCTACGGACGTTCCATGGCCACCGGCAAGGTCGTCGACATCGGCGAAGCCGTTGGTATTATCGCAGCCCAGTCCATTGGTGAACCAGGCACCCAGCTGACCATGCGTACCTTCCACACCGGTGGTGTCGCATCAGCGGATGATATTACACAGGGTCTGCCACGTATTCAGGAACTCTTCGAAGCCCGCACACCAAAAGGTGTGGCACCAATCTCCGAGGTCGCCGGTCGCGTGACCATCGAAGAAGACGACAAACAAGTTCGTCTCGTGCTCACCCCGGACGACGGCTCCGAAGAAATGGCCTACCCGGTCCTGCGTCGCTCACGTCTGCTCGTCGATGACGGCCAGCACGTTGACGTTGGCACCCAGCTGGTCGCCGGCGCCATCGACCCGAAACAAGTACTGCGTGTCCTCGGCCCCCGTGCCGCCCAGAAATTCCTGGTCGACGAGGTCCAAGAGGTCTACCAGTCACAGGGTGTTGGCATTCACGATAAACACGTGGAAGTCATTGTCCGCCAGATGCTGCGTCGAATCACCATTATCGATTCCGGTGAAACCGACCTGCTCCCAGGCGAGCTCGCCGACCGGGCCCGATTCATCGCCTCGAACCGTGCTGCCGTAGCCGAAGGCAAACGTCCAGCAAACGGTCGTGACGAACTCATGGGTATCACCAAAGCCTCGTTGGCAACCGACTCCTGGCTCTCCGCCGCATCCTTCCAAGAAACCACCCGCGTCCTTACGCAGGCGGCCATGGAAGGTCGTGCCGACCCACTGTTGGGCCTCAAGGAAAACGTCATCATTGGTAAGCTCATCCCAGCCGGTACCGGCCTGGACCGCTACACCAAGGTGGCGGTTGAACCAACCGACGATGCCAAAGCCAATATGTTCACCGGTGCGGCCGCGTTCCCGGACTTCGATTATCCGGGTATGGACACCGAAATTGGTGGCGACTTCCACGCGATTCCGCTGGAAGACTACGGCATGGGTGGCGAATTCCGCTAACCCAGTAGGCCACCAACACCGGCCCTAAAACACTGAAGAGCCAGTGCGAAAACTTCGCACTGGCTCTTCAGTTATTTAACACAAAATGTCTGCGCCTACGGGGATGGCCGCTGCCGGCGCTTAAGAATCTGAGCCATCACGAAGCTATACACTCCGACAAAAACTGCCAGACCAACACCCACCCAATTCGTTGGGTTGGTGGCCACCGTCGTAATTACCGCGACCACCACAAATAGGGCGCCCAACATGGTCAGCAGTAAAACCAGTGCGGTAGAAGGTGGGGTAGGGGTCTTGGTATCTTCCTGTCTCATAACCATCCAACTCTTTGATCAACGACGCAAATACAAAAACGCTGGTCGTCTCCACCCTAAATGGCACAGCAGCTGGCAAAAAACATGGGCATGCGTCCCATCAGAGGCGAAGCACGTTCAAAGCTAGCCGCGACGAGCCAAATACATGTTGAAGGCTCGGGCTAATACCTTATTGATTGGGTAATCCCATTCGCCCATGGTCTCGACGACATCGGCGCCCATCGTGGTCTTGAACCTCGTCAGACCGGCAAGCTCGTGTTCCTTGTTGAGCGTTGGTGAAACACCACCCAGGTCATACCATGCTGCACCGGCCTCAAGGCTCAATTTGATTTGCTCAAGCTGCAATGCACGAGGAGCGTAGCGCTTCGACTCGGCACGGGTGGATGCCCCGTACACATACCAGCCCGTATCCTGTTGGTGCACATAAATCGCAGCTGCCAGCACCTGATCCTCGAAACGCGCCAGCAGCACTTTACATTCTGCAATACCAGACGAGTTGAGCGCGTGCACCATCGATTCAAAATAACTTTGTGGGCGGCCCGTAAAATCGTCGCGCTCAGCGGTCTCTTCATATAATGCCTGCCACTGATCAATATCCGCGGCATCACCAACTGAAATCGTCAAATCAGATCTGGTGGACCTTCGAGTCTGTCGACGCGAAGTACTATCCATGCGCATCAACACATCCTCGACCGCCTGCTCAAACTCGGGTGACTGCCGGTCAGCCCGCTGTTCCGGGGTCAGCACCGGCAACGGAATACGCGCCTGGAACTGAGCCTGACCTGCGGTGAAATCCTCAGATACCTCCGGCTTTTGCCAACCAAGGCGGACGAGCGTGTCTTCCAATGACCATGCAATCTTGTTGGACTCAACAGGATGCAAATCAGGAATGAGAGCATGTTCGTTGGCGGACAAGGCTTTTCGCACCGTGTCAGCGTCCCAGCGACGCAGTACAAAAGGTAACCCCATGCGGATCAGAAATGCACCTTGGGCGCGCGCATAGGGCACAAGTGGTTCTACCAACGACTTCAGTGAAATAGTTTCAGGATCGAAAATTGGCCCGTCAGCAATATAGGCCAGGGTTCGACCGCGCAATCCGGGAACCGGAATAGGACGGTATAACACCAGCGAGACAGCAACCAGCTGGTCTTGATCCCACCACCCCAAAGTCTGGCTGCGCCAGGCCGGCTTGGTACTTGGCCACAAAGGGTTCTGCAAGAACGAGGCTCCCTCCTGCTGAGAGAGGAAGTCCTGGTGCTGGTCGGTGGAAATCTCTTGAATATTCAGGGTCTTATGAAGTGTCACACCACCAGCGTACCCCAGCCGCTGGCGACTGGCTGGGCCAGAGAGTCAAGGATCACCCAGAACTCTTGCTAAACTCGTCGACCATGAGCACACAGATTCCAGCATCCCAACCCTTCGTCCCGGTCATTACCGGGGGAGACCTGGGAGCATACAGTCTCGCACGCGAATTTCATGAGGCCTACGGCATAAAATCTGCCATTGTGCCCACCTCCGAAAACCTGGTGGTCGGGGGCAGCAAGCTCAGCCAATTATTTCCCGCTGGTCACATGTTCGACCCAGACCACGTTGTACGTCACTTGCAACATGTTGCTCAACAACTCCAAAGTGACGGCCCACGACCGCTCCTGCTCACTGCCGGCTACGATCACCTGGTACGGATTGTCATCGACCACCGCCAACAGCTCCAGGAGATGGGATATGTTTTCCCACACCTCACCGCGGAACAACTCGACCAGGCGGCCCTGAAAGATAAGTTTTATGCGCTGTGTGACCACTTGGGGATCAAATACCCAAAAACAGCCATCATCGATTGTTCACAGGGCACCGACCAAGTCGAAGCATTCGTCGCCGCATTGGCCGAACCAGAATGGCACTACCCGCTCATACTCAAAGCCGGGGACGGTAGCGCCTGGGCTGAGACGCGGTTTCCTGGTCGCCGTAAGGTCCACTACCTGGAAACGGCGCAAGAGCTAGCGGAGGTGCTCATCAAAAGCATCGAGGCCGGATATCGAGAAACGATGATTATTCAGCAATTTATCCCCGGCCCCGATTCCAACCTGCGAATCTTGACTCACTTCCGGGACCGTGAAGGTCATACCGTGCTGACCGGTCTGGCCCAGGTAATCGTCGAAGACCATGCTCCAGGACTGGAAGGGAACTCACGGGCAGTGGTAGCGGTATCGGATGCAGCTGTCGAGGCACAAGGTGCCCGACTCATGGACGCCCTCAACTGGCACGGTTTTGGGATGTTCGATATTAAGATTCACCAACAGACCGGGGAACCATATTTCTTAGAGATGAATCCACGGTTGGGGCGACACCACTACTACTTGACAGTGGCCGGAGCCAATCCGGCAATGTATCTCTATCGCGAATTCGTGGCCAAAACGAGCCACTCCGAAACGATCACCACCGATGGCCCGGCCGTCTCAACGACGATTCCCTTGAAGCTGGCGGCCCAATATGCCTCACCTGACCAGCGCAAACAGCTCAAAGAGGCGAAACGGGTGGGGCGTATCGGCTGGCCCTTACAGTATGCCAAAGACCGAGGTATAAAGCGTGGCCTGTATCAGCGGTACCGGTTGACGAAAGCCGCCGGTGAAGTGCACCACGTTCCAGGTTCCATGAACAACTAGGCATGGTAGACCGGACACCATGAGTTAATTTTTGCATCCTTGCTGAACCTGATACACTGAGAACGATTTGTTTCAAAGTGGCAGTAGGACTCTGTCCGGGTTGCGGGGAACTTGCGCAACAAATGCCACCTTTTTGCACGTCTAAAGTCGAAAATCCACAGACGTCGGAAAAAGACCAAGCTTTCTTTCCTTCGATTTGAAGCGCTTCAAAGCGCTTTGGGTCCGGCAAGAAGATGAGAATATACGGAGAAAATATTGCCAACAATTCAGCAACTGGTCCGTAAGGGCCGCTCACCAAAGGCAAAGCGTGTTGGCGCGCCTGCGCTTGACGCACGCCCAATGCGCCGTGGCGTGTGCACTCGCGTGTACACCACCACCCCTAAGAAACCGAACTCCGCGCTGCGTAAAGTCGCACGTGTCCGCCTGGCCGGTGGTATCGAAGTTACCGCCTACATTCCAGGTGAAGGCCACAACCTCCAAGAGCACTCCATCGTGCTTGTTCGTGGCGGTGGCGTGAAAGACCTTCCAGGTGTCCGCTACAAGATCGTCCGCGGTGCTCTGGATACCCAGGGTGTTAAAGACCGTCGCCAGGCTCGTAGCCGCTACGGTGCCAAGAAGGAAGGTAAATAAGAATGCCACGTAAAGGACCTGCGCCCAAGCGCCCACTGGTAGTTGACCCTGTTTACGGTTCATCCTTGGTCACCCAGTTGATTAACAAAGTTTTAGTCGATGGTAAAAAATCTACCGCCGAACGTATTGTCTACGGTGCCCTCAACGGCACCCGCGACAAAGGCGGCGATGATCCTGTATCGACACTGAAAAAAGCACTGGACAACGTGCGCCCCGCACTGGAAGTCCGCTCACGCCGCGTTGGTGGCGCCACCTACCAGGTACCTGTTGAGGTTAAGCCTGGCCGTGCAACCGCCCTGGCGCTTCGCTGGCTCGTCACGTTTTCAAATGCCCGCCGCGAAAAGTCGATGACTGAGCGTCTGACAAACGAAATCCTGGATGCTTCCAACGGACTGGGTGCCGCCGTCAAACGTCGCGAAGATGTACACAAGATGGCTGAAGCTAATAAGGCGTTTGCCCACTACCGCTGGTAAATCAAACACCAATTCAGTACTCAATCCGAGCCGTTGCCTCAACCAGGAGTCTGTGGCTCACGGAATTAGGCAACAACAAAGGGAGAACCTGTGGCACAACAAGAAGTGCTTACCGACCTCACAAAAGTTCGTAACATCGGCATCATGGCTCACATCGACGCCGGTAAAACCACCACAACCGAGCGTATTCTGTTCTACACCGGTGTGAACCACAAACTGGGTGAAACCCACGATGGTGCTTCGACCACTGACTGGATGGCACAGGAAAAAGAACGCGGTATTACCATTACCTCAGCAGCTGTCACCAGCTTCTGGGAAGGTAACCAGATTAACGTAATCGATACACCAGGTCACGTTGACTTCACCGTTGAAGTAGAACGCTCCCTGCGTGTTCTTGACGGCGCAGTCGCTGTATTCGACGCAAAAGAAGGCGTAGAACCACAGTCTGAAACCGTCTGGCGTCAAGCAGATAAATACGGTGTTCCCCGTATCTGCTTTATCAACAAAATGGACAAACTCGGTGCGGACTTCTACCACACCATAGACACCATCAAATCTCGTCTCGGTGCGAAACCACTGGTCATGCAGCTACCAATCGGTGCTGAAAATGACTTCATTGGTGTCGTCGACCTCATCAGCATGAAGGCCTTCGTTTGGCCAGCTGATGCCAAAGGTGACACCGCTCTTGGCGCAACCTACGAGATCGAAGAGATTCCTGCAGATCTGCAGGAACGTGCTGAACAGTACCGTAACGAGCTCGTTGAATCCGTTGCTGAATCATCAGAAGAACTGATGATGAAGTACTTGGATGAAGGCGATCTGACCAACGACGAAATCATGGCCGGCGTTCGTGCGCTCACCGTAGCTGACGACGCCTACCCAGTATTCTGTGGTTCAGCATTCAAAAACCGTGGTGTCCAGCCCATCATTGACGCTGTCGTTGACTACCTGCCATCCCCACTGGATGTCGAATCTGTCGTTGGCACCTCAATGAAGGATCCAGAAGAAGAACTGACCCGCAAACCGTCGCTCGAGGAACCATTCTCGGCACTGGCATTCAAAATCGCGGCACACCCATTCTTCGGTACCCTGACGTACATTCGCGTCTACTCCGGTAAAATCAGTGCGGGCGATCAGATCCTGAACGCAACCAAACAGAAACAAGAACGTGTTTCACGTCTGTTCCAGATGCACGCGAATAAGGAAAACCCTGTTGATGAAGCACAGGCTGGCCACATCTACGCCGTAGTGGGTCTCAAAGACACCACCACCGGTGACAGCTTGGCAGCCAAAGACGCGCCGATCATTCTGGAATCCATGGAATTCCCAGAGCCAGTTATTTCGGTTGCTATTGAGCCAAACTCCAAGGGCGACCAGGAGAAACTGTCAACCGCTATTCAGCGCCTGTCGGCAGAAGACCCAACCTTCACCGTGAGCCAGAACGAAGAAACCGGCCAGACCGAAATTGGCGGCATGGGCGAACTGCACCTCGATGTGCTGGTCGACCGCATGAAACGCGAATTCAAGGTTGAAGCGACCGTTGGTAAGCCACAGGTTTCGTACCGTGAAACCATCCGTCGCAAGGTCGATTCGGTTGACTTCACACACAAGAAGCAGACCGGTGGTTCCGGCCAGTTCGCAAAGGTCGTTGTGACCTTCGAACCGCTGGATACCGAAGACGGCGAAATCTACGAGTTCAAGAACGCTGTCACAGGTGGACGTATTCCACGCGAATACATTCCATCGGTTGACCAAGGTATCCAGGAAGCCATGCAGTTTGGTGTCCTGGCCGGCTACCCAATGGTTGGCGTCAAAGCCACCCTCGAAGACGGTGCCTACCACGATGTTGACTCGTCCGAAATGGCGTTCAAACTCGCAGGTTCACAGGTCTTCAAGGAAGGCATCCGACGTGCAAAACCGGTTCTACTAGAACCGATCATGTCCGTTGAAGTACGCACGCCAGAAGAATACATGGGCGATGTAATTGGCGATCTGAACTCCCGCCGCGGTACCATCGAATCGATGGACGATGCAGCAGGTGTCAAAGTTGTCAAAGCCCATGTACCACTGTCTGAAATGTTCGGTTACATTGGTGACCTGCGCTCCCGTACTCAGGGACGTGCCGTCTACACCATGACCTTCAATTCATACGGTGAAGTACCAGCTGCCGTTTCTGAAGAAATCATTCAGAAACACTCTGGCGAATAATTTAGAATTATTTGTCGGCTAGATTTATGACGGTGGGCCTAGAGCCCTAGGCCCACCGTCAACCAAACGTCATGTTGCCCCGAACATGAGGTTTGGTTCAGGACAAGGGTCCGGTCCGCGAAGGCGGCCAAGATTGTTTAGCAATCCACGGACCGGTCCTAACCACCGGGGAAAATAGTAATAACAACATCTGACGTAGACTGGACCAAAGTCAGACCGCCAAAAGCGGCTGCATGTCCTTCTCCAGTCGAACAGTTCTAGGAGGAATCTGTGTCGAAGGCAAAGTTCGAGCGGACAAAGCCGCACATTAACATCGGTACCATCGGTCACGTTGACCACGGTAAAACCACCCTGACCGCTGCGATCTCCAAGGTACTTGCCGATAAGTACCCAGAGTTCAACGAACAGCGCGACTACTCCGATATCGACGGTGCTCCAGAAGAGCGCCAGCGCGGTATTACTATCAACGTCTCCCACGTTGAATACGAAACTGACAAGCGTCACTATGCACACGTTGACGCCCCAGGTCACGCTGACTACATCAAGAACATGATCACCGGTGCCGCCCAGATGGACGGCGCAATCTTGGTTGTTGCAGCAACTGACGGCCCAATGGCTCAGACTCGTGAACACGTTCTGCTGGCCAAGCAGGTTGGCGTACCATCCCTGCTGGTCGCACTGAACAAATCCGACATGGTCGATGACGAAGACCTGCTGGAACTGGTTGAAATGGAAGTTCGCGAACTTCTTTCCTCCCAGGACTTCGACGGCGACGACGCACCAGTCGTCCGCGTATCCGCTTTGAAAGCCATCGAAGGCGACGAAAAGTGGGTCAAGGCCGTTGAAGAACTCATGGAAGCTGTCGATGAGTACATTCCAGAGCCTGTCCGTGACCGTGACAAGCCATTCCTGATGCCAATTGAAGACGTCTTCACCATTACCGGTCGCGGTACAGTCGTAACCGGTCGTGCAGAGCGCGGTACCCTCGCCATCAACTCCGAAGTTGAAATCGTTGGTATCAAAGACTCGCAGAAGACCACCGTTACCGGAATCGAAATGTTCCACAAGCAGCTCGACGAAGCATGGGCCGGCGAAAACTGTGGCCTGCTGCTGCGCGGTCTGCGTCGTGAAGATGTTGAACGCGGCCAGGTTGTTGTCAAACCAGGTTCGATCACACCTCACACCCAGTTCGAAGCAAACGTCTACATTCTGTCGAAAGACGAAGGTGGCCGTCACAACCCGTTCTACTCGAACTACCGTCCACAGTTCTACTTCCGTACCACTGACGTAACCGGTGTTATCACCCTGCCAGAAGGTACCGAAATGGTCATGCCAGGTGACACCA
>Ga0209487_1002141_pt1 | contig 16235 bp, 13 predicted proteins | sample Poulit2012_FD_187524 | JGI IMG/M metagenome (GOLD analysis project Ga0209487, IMG submission 187524) | Agricultural soil microbial communities from Georgia to study Nitrogen management - Poultry litter 2012 (SPAdes) (version 2) | ecosystem: Environmental > Terrestrial > Soil > Agricultural land...
ACACCTGAGGCTAGCCAAGTAATAGTAGTTGGAACTGACCAAGTCAGAATTTGCTCTTTAACATCTGTAATACCTAACATTCTGTTAACAACCCAGAAAAAGCTATCGTTAAAATAGGAGAAAACTAGTGAACCCGTTGTAGCTGCTAGTGCTGCTATTATTAAGTTTACATCAGTTCCTTCTAAAATAGGTGCCGAAATTGCAGCTGCTGTTATCATAGCTACCGTTCCATTTCCTTGTATGATCCGAATTATAGATGCAATAACAAAAGGTAATAACACTAAAGGTATTGCAGTCTCAGCTAATTTATTTGCAATAAAGTCACCCGCGCCACTTTCTGCAACAAGATATCCAAGAGCTCCTCCACCCCCAATAACTAGAAGAATTGTACCACTGTCCTTTATACCTTCTTCTAATTCTGCTCGGGCATCAACGTTGCTTAAATTACCGATTAAAGTATATATTGCAAATGTTACTCCTATTCCTAAAGCAATTATTGGTGAACCTAACAATTGAATATACTCTACAAATGTTCCTTCAAAACCAAAGGCGGAGATCCCTGTATTTAGAAAGATCAAGACTATTGGTATAACGATGGGCATTAGCGAGTTAAACGTAGAAGGTAAATTTTTACTTTCCTGTAATTCTTCAAACTCTGCCATTGTGATTATTTTCTCAGGTCTCTCCCATTCTTCACCAGTCTCATCTGGAATTTGGTAAATTCTCTTGCCCAACCATTGTGCATAGAATACTCCTACAATGACCACAGGTATGGATATGATAAGCCCCCAAAAAATCATTACTCCGATATCTATACCAAATATTCCTGCTACACCGAGTGGTCCTGGTGTAGGTGGTACAGCCGAGTGCGTGACAATTAACCCAACCGCAAGCGCTGCACCTATCGTTAACACAGACTTTCGAGTATTTCTCGAGATACCTTTCACTAGTGAGGTTAATATTACGAAAGCGGCATCACAAAATACAGGAATCGATACTATGTATCCTGTAGCTGCCATTGCCCACTCTTCTCTATGTTTAACCTAACCATCTGATAAATGAGTAGGCTAATCTCTCTGAAGCACCTGAAACTTCTAAGATTCTACCTAACATTACTCCGAAGCCTATTACAATTCCACTTGCTGCAAGCGTTTCTCCGAATCCTTCTTCTATTACCTCTACTACTTTTGAAGGTGCCATGCCTCCAATTAATCCAGTCACTACTGAAGTTACTATTAACGCTGTAAATGGATGCGTTTTTGTTTTTAATATCAATATTACTAATAAAAATATTCCTATTACTAAACCTAAGATAATACTAGTACTTGACACTTCCATTTAACATAACCTCCATTTAATTGTTATATTTTTAAACTTGTTCTTGCCCTTTCACACCTTGAGAAAGGGCTTACATTTTACGTTTTATTTAAGTATAGTTTTATCATTAAATTTCTACGTATTTTTTCTGGATTTTTGCTACTAACGAATAATTTGGATTTACCATATTACCCACGGTATAATTCTCCAACTTGTGTAAGTGCCTGATAGGCTTCTAAGCTATCCCACCCTAGTTCTTCTAGCCAAATGATTAGTTCTGAATAGGCAATTCTCGCTGCATCTTCCATAGGTCTCGCACTTCCAACAACCATTAATTCTTCAGAGCTTTCGATTCTTGGCCAATTAATAGATTTATCTTTAATCACATTAAATTCTAATGTGACTTTAGCAGGTATCTCAAGAGCACCACCACACAATTCACCATCTCCTTGTCCCGCATGACAATCGCCTACATAAAAGTATGCTCCCTCTGTCAACACTGGTAGATAAATTGTATTACCCGGTTTCACATCCGGGACATCCATATTACCTCCATGGTTTGACGGTACCAAGGATGACAATGCTTCTAAGTCCGGTGACGTTCCTATTGTTCCTAAAAATGGTCGCCAGGGGAATTTTAATCTTTCATTATGCTCAACAATATTATCTTTTATTTCGTAAAACCAAAGTTTCTCCGGTAATGGATCGTGCAACATCCTTGTTTGCTCAGTAGCAGTTAAGCCACCAAAATTAGCTATTAATGCACTTATTGCATGATCTCGTGTAGGTTCTATAGCCTTTACTTTTACTTGTAATGTATCCCCTGGTTCCGCATTTTTTATATAAATAGGGCCTGTCTGGGGATTAACATATTTACCCAATGTTTCACCCGGTAAATCAGATTCACTTTTTATTCTGTTCTCGAATGCATCTTTTGTATAAATAGCCACTGTTTCACCAGAGTTCACATATTCTATGGGTTCTCTATAACGACTATAAACGTAGCTATACTCACCTTTTTGTCTTATTTCCTTCATAGTTATATCCTCTCCTTATATTTTTTTTGCATATTTAGATGCTAATTCTATACATCTTTCCATGCTTACACTAGAAGCAATATTCTTACCCGCTATATCAAATGCTGTACCATGATCGACCGATGTTCGAATAAATGGTAATCCATTAGTAACAGATATAGTCTTATAGAAGTCTGTCATTTTTGCAGCAATATGACCTTGATCATGATATAAAGATAAAACAGCATCGTATCTGCCATTTAAAGCATGATGAAAAACTGAATCAGCCGGGACAGGTCCTACAGCGTCGATGCCCTCTTCTCTTGCCGCCTCGATTCCTGGTTTAATTTCCTTAATTTCTTCATCGCCAAATAATCCACCTTCACCACTGTGTGGATTTAAGCCTGCAACTGCTATTTTTCGCTCTTTAACACCAAGACGTTCCAGTGCTTGATCACAACGTAATAAATATTCACTTACTCTTTCTTTTGTGATTTGTGCAATAGCATCCTTCAAGGATAAGTGTCGAGTTAGAAAGAATATCCGCATATTTTTAACTTCAAACATTGTCAAAGGATCTCTTGAATTCGTTAATGCTTCGAGCATTTCTGTATGACCTATATAGGGTACCTTTGCCAACTCTAATGATTCTTTGTTGATAGGAGTTGTCGCTAATGCATGTACGTCCCCCGCCATAGCAAAGTTAACGGCCGTTTCTATATATTCATATGAGGCTTTTCCACATTGCTTTTGAACCTCGCCATAGACCAGTTCTTCTATATCAATATTATCTAAATCAATAAAGTCAACAGAACCAGATTCATATTTTCCTTCTTTCGGATGTTTAATAGTATGAACTTCTAAATTTCCCTCAACAATTTCAATAGCTCTTTCGAAAACTTCCTTATCCCCGATTACAAGAGGTTTGCATATATCGTAGAGACTATTATTCATTAAAGACTTTGCTGTAATTTCGGGACCAATCCCTGCAGGATCACCCATTGGAATTGCGATAATTGATTTTTCTGACATAACTACTCACTCCTACTTATTTTTGTTTTTAAATATTTAACACTTTGATAAATAGCATCCGTTTCTCCCACCATTCCTCCCTTTGTAATAATGGGAAGATAAGGTAAGTGCCCATCAAGTAATGTTCCATAAGCTACTAATGGTAAGATTTCATCTTCCAATTTTATACCTGAAGCCATCGTGACAGCACATAATGATGCTGTCACATCTCCGCCGCTTGTAAAACACCCACCAACTTTAACTTCTGAACGCTCAATAACTTGTCTAGTAATCTTGGCTAATCCATCCGTTATCCGCTTAGCTATTGCATCTTCAACTACATCTTCCTTATCAGCTATTTCCTGTATATCTATAAGCCCACCTTCACCTTTGTTTGTAGTTATAATTAACACATCTTCTTTATGTATCTTTTCTAAAGCTTTATTGGTTACCCTCATGACTTCTTTTTCCCAGTCTGATTGAAAGGATGCAAGTTTTTCGGCAGAAACATGAATTAAAACTGAATTCATTCTGCTTTTCAAATACTCTATTTGTTTGTGTGTTATATCAGTAATGCTACCAACAGTTACAATGATTTTACTTTGCTTCCTGACATTTTGTGAAAGGACGGTTGCATACACAGCTGTTAAAGGACCAGGATCAACTGGAATAAGGAAAGTATCCTTTATTTCGGCCATTGATTTTGCAATAATATTAATATCTTCGTTGCTAATAGCATCAATGACAATAATTCTATTTTCTTGCATAATACTCCGTTCCATCTTTTTCCTTAGATTATCTGTCCCCTCCAAAACATCACTTAAGCAAATATGAGTTACTTTATTCTTACTTTGATTTTTTATAAGAGTTGGTACACAAGAAGACTTTATTGGTCTTACGGGATCATTAGCTACATCCGTAAATTGAAGAGCATTGCCATTTACTAACATATACCCCCCTGAAACAACTCGACCAGAATCAGGGAAAGATGGTACAACTATAGCAACACTCTTTTCACCAATAATATCTAAAGCTGTATCAATTTCTAAACCTATATTTCCACGTACTGTACTATCAATTCTCTTGGAGATAACATCTGCTCCCCATACATCTAATTTTTTTATAGCGCTATTTATTCGCTTAACAATAACATCATCCCTGGCATAACGAGTATCAGTATCAATACAGACAGCATTTATTTTATTACCTTTTGGAATATCTCTATTAAAAACGACCGTAGCGGATGTAAATCCTTGTTTGTTTAAGCGAACCCCAGTTGCATTTGCACCTGTTAAATCATCCGCAACAACACCGATTTTCATTCTACTTTCTCCTTCTAATTGATAATCTCAATGTAATCTGTTAATTCACTTACTGCCTCTTTTGTTATCTGTGCATCCGTAATAAAACCATTCAAGGCGTCCAAATCACAAACTTTTGAAAATGACTTTTTCCCTATTTTACTTGAATCTGCTACAAGCCATGTTTTCTCAGCCGATTTTATCATGAGCCTTTTAGTCAGAGACTTATCCAAGCTTGGGGATGTAACTCCAAATTTAACATCTATCGCTGGAGTCCCTAAAAACAGAATATCCACGTAAATATTCTCGAAAAAGTAATTAGCCTGTGGACCAGATAATGCTCCAACTTTTCGCTGTAATGCTCCACCTGCTAAAATGACCTTTAAAGGACTATCTATTAGTTCGGCCGCTATATATATGTCATTAGTCACAACAGTTAAATTCTTTCGCCCACGTAGTAACCTAGCAATCTCAAGAGTTGTTGTTCCCGAATCTAAAAGGATTGTTTGGTGATCCTTTACAAATTTAACTGCATTCTTTGCAATATATTTTTTCTGTTCTATTCGTTTGCTTTTCTTTGATGTGAAGGGGGTTTCAACTATTAATGGATTGGCTAAAGTCGCTCCTCCATGAGTTCTTATAGCTTTTCCCTCTTTTTCTAACTGATCCAAATCCCTTCTGACAGTCATAGATGAAATATTTAATTCGGAAACTAAAGTATCAATTTTTACCCTCTTATCTTCTATTAACTTTTTTTCAATCCATTTTCTTCTCTCTTTTGGTTTCATAAAATCTTTCCTTTACCTTTCATAATAAAACTTTATTTGAAACAACTTAACAATATTATGGTAAATATAAACACATTTGTCAAGTTTATTTTTATAATAGTAACATTTATGTTTGAAATTAACATATGTTAGAGTATTCTGATATTTATTTTTGTATTATTTAAGAGTGTTATTTAGTCAAAATAAAAACATGCAAAGTATATTGTGAGTTCATTATTGAATTGAATTTTATAGGGCAATAGCCAAAGCTGCTTACTCCACGATCCACACACCCTCCAAATCCGGTGGACAAAACAAAATAGTCGGAATGAGAATAAATACCCCCCAAAAAATAGTAATAGGACACCTCATTGAAAGAAGGTGTCCTAAATTCTAAGATTATTAGAATTTCAGCAAGTTAAACATTCTCTTTAATTTCACTATATAGGAAGTAGAGTATAGTTACTAGTTCTCATCCCATCATTTTAAATTAACGATATTTTCTCACCCTGTTTAACGACTATACTCTTTTAAGCAATACATATGATTTTTAACTTATATTTGTTTATCCGAAACAGCTTTTGCTGTCTTTTCACGATACTTTAATGCCTTATCCTCATCATTAATCAAAACTCCTGTGTACAGAATATCTATGACTGAGAGTTGTGATAGAGTTGGAGTAATTGAACTTCCTTCTAATGGATTTTCTTTAGCATCTATTATGAGACTTACATCAGATATTTCTGTAATTGTAGAACGAGCACTACTTGTGATACAAATAGTTTTAGCTCCTCTTTCCTTTGCTAGCCTTAAATTATAAATTGTATCTTTTGTTTCTCCAGATACGGAAAACCCAATGGCAACGTCATTCTCTGATAGCAAAGATGCTGACATTACTTGAAAGTGACTATCGATATTGACTGATGTCAATTTCCCTATTCTCATAAATAAGTGTGCTGCTTGTTGAGCAATTAATCCAGAAGTTCCAGAGCCGAAAAACTGGATTAATGTTGCATGTATCAAGTAATCAATAGCCTGTTCTATATGAGAGGAATTTAAAAGTTTGTTCGTATTTCTAATACTCGCTATGTGATTTTCACTGGTTTTATTTATTATAGAATTTATATCATCATCACTATTGATTTTGCCAGGTTGTTTCTCTTGGTGATAAGATGTTTTTGCTAAAGAAATTTTAAACTCCTGAAACCCTTTATAATCTAACTTTCTACAAAATCTTAAAACTGTTGTTTCACCAACCCCTGCCTTTTCAGCAAGTTCAGTAACAGATAAATATATGACTTTTTCTAGATTGTTTAAGACAAAGTTTGCTACCTTGGCTTCTGTTTTTGTAAAAGCATTAATATGACTTCTGATCAAAAGTTGGATATCCGGAGAATTATGACTCATAAAAATAAATCCCTCCTTTTTATCAGATTTTTTTATTTAAGTGAGTCTATCGCATATTTAGCTGAGCCAATCATTCCTATATCATCAATTTTTTCTGATAAATAAATGTTTATTAAATGCCTATAGCCCAGTTTTTCAATATTATTATGGAGCATTTCCCTCCAATGAATGTATGTCTCACCAAGGCCACCACCAATAACGAATAAAGATGGTTCCATTATTAAATATAAGTTTACCAATACAATAGATAAATGCATAGTGAATTCATTTATTCTTTGTTTAGCTTGCTCATTGCCTAATAAATACTCCTCAATCAAATGATAACTTGTCCAATTACTATTTATTTTCTTTGCTTGCTCATTTAAAGCAAGCCCCGAAACATACTTTTCAACACAACCCTTTTTACCACATCCACACGGTATGCCATTAGGATATAAAATAGTATGTCCAAACTCACCCACATAACCCTTATGTCCGGTAACTATGGAACCATTTTTTACTACAGCGCCACCTAAGCCAGTGCCAATAGAAATAAATACAAAATTTTCTAGACGATGCACCCAAGAAATTCCTAATGCGGCCATATTTACATCATTATGAACAAATATAGGTAAGGAATGTTTTTTACTAAGATATTGCTTTACATTAACATTTTTCCAGCCCTCCACAGTATCGCCTGCATGGAGAACTTCACTACTTTTAGGATGTATTATTCCAGGTATCGCTAAACTAATAGCCCGTGCTGAGCCTTTTATATAATGATTTAAATGGTTAATCATTTTATGTATCTTAGTTAGGATTTGGTTTGGAGACTTTGGTGTATAATCGTGTATTTTGCAAAAAACTTTTCCTTGCTCATTAATAATTCCGGCGCGGATATTTGTGCCGCCCATATCTATTCCTATAACTTTCATCAGGATTACACCTCTTTAATATTTTCCTCCAAATATTCTGTAAAACTATTAGTTATTTCTTGGGGACGTGTTATCGCACTACCCACAATAACAAAGTGAGCACCTGCTTTTAATGCATCTAACGCCTGTTTAGGTGTTCGTATTCTTCCTTCAGCTACTACTGGTATAGGAAGCTGTTTCGCTAGATGTTTGACTAACTCTATATCTGGTTCATCTGTTTGTTTACTATAGGACGTATAGCCAGATAGAGTTGTAGATACATAATCAGAACCATATTTATATGCATTAAGTCCTTCCTCATATGTCGATATGTCAGCCATTACTGGTATATTTAATTCATTTAACTTTTTAATAGTTTCTTGAATCGTCAAGTTATCCGGTCTTGCTCTATTTGTAGCATCAATGGCTACAATATCCGCCCCTGCCTCATAGATTTTTATAGCATCTTCCAATGTTGGTGTGATAAAAACATCACTATTTGAATAATGCTTCTTATTCAAACCAATAACCGTAGTTTCTAGTTCTTTTTTTATTGCAGAAACATCATCGATGCCATTTGCTCTTATCCCCGATGCGTTTCCCATAATAGCTGCTCTCGCCATTGCTACCATATGATGAGTACCATATAAAGGTTCATCTTCTAAAGCCTGACAAGATACAACTAAACTCTGATATGGTATTAAATCCACTGTTGTTTTCTCCCTTCATAATTACAATGAGCTATTATAAGGCATGTATATGTGGCCATTCTAATTCGATCCCTTGTTTTATTAACAACCTCTGAAACTCACTGAGTAAATTTTTATTTTCATAAACATCTTTTGGTTTGTAGTTTTGCTGCAACGTATAAGCTGATAGATATCCCGCTACTTCTCCTATATTCCATTCCACCGGGTGTAGCCTATAACAACCATTTGTAATATGGGTTACTCCTATATTTTTACATGCAGGCAAAACGTTCTCTACTCGAATAGGTATCAAAGCACCTAAAGGTATTTGAAATGGTAAGCTTGAAAAATCAATATAATGGCGATTCCCTGTACTAGGGTGTAAATCAATATGATAAGCCCCAATTCCAACAGAGTCGTCAAATTTCTTGGCCCCATGTTTCCCCCGTACTTCAGCACTTACATGTTGCTCTAATACAGTAAAACGTGCACGAATTCTCCTAGATTCACGAATGTAAGGTGCCATAGCTAGACCATCCTCGGTACCTACTACATCTTTTCTTAAACGTAACTCTGGATAACCATATCCTCTACCATCAAATCTGGGGGCATCTGTCTGCAACCAATATAATAAAGAAAGACTAAGTTGCTTAGCTCCCTCTAGATGTTTTCGAGCCTCCTCTTCCTCTACCTCAAAAATAGGTCCTAACCAATAGTCATTTTGTTGCCAATTGATTAATGAAACATCTTTGAACCCTGAATCCTTTTTGAAATTTTTTTCTGAAACTAAACGTCTATATTCCCACAATGAAAAGTGTTTACCATCTGGAAATAATGTGAATGGTCTACTTTCAAGAGTGTCAGGCTGAACGCCTACCCAGTCTAGTAATTTTCCCGGCCAAAAACTAGGTTTATATTCTTTCCAAAAATCATATTGTTCCGGCTTTTCTATTGTAAAATCCCCATTTGGAACATAATCCACCGCAAAACAATGAGTAATTGCTTGCATATCTAGCGGATCTGCCTCACCCTTTAATGCATGTGGTTCCCCGGTTTCCTTTTGGGATTCTGAACCAGTGACATACTCAATTCCCGCTAATGGTAATAATTCTCCAGTTTCTGTAGCATCTAAAAACATTGGTGCAACAAAAGTTTTAAACTTATCATTGTTTAGATCTAAAACTTTTACAGATTCAACTCGATCTGATTTTGCCTCGGCAGATATTAATTTATGTTCTGTGAAGATCGTTAATTGTTTGTTATGAATAAAAGGTGCTAACATTTCATACATAACAGCTAAAGCCACCTTAGGTTCATGCGATAGATTACTCACAATAGCATTACCAGGATTAAAGTACTCATCTTGATAAGCCTCAAAGGTTAAGGGAAAATTTCTTTTATAATATTGCCTAACTTTATTTCTAAATGTTCGATATGATTTAGTAGAACCGAACTTTTCTATCCATGGATGTTCATCCGGTGGAACTGCCTGACTAGTTAATTGACCACCTATCCATTTAGTCTCTTCAGTTAAAATAATATTTAATCCCATTTTTGCTGCGGAGTATGCCGCTGCAACTCCTCCTAAACTGCCACCTAATATAACTAAATCAACCGACTGATATTCATAGTTCATTTGACAATCACAACCTTTCTTCAAAATGTTTTAAATTCTAATATTACGTGCCAATTACTCTTTAACCGCTCCTGAAGTCGTTCCAGCCATTAATTGTGTTTGAAAGATTAAATAAATAATTATCACTGGAATAATAGACATAATAATACCCGCATATAACGCACCGAAGTCTGTTCGATATTGAATAACCATCATTAAATTACCTAAAGCAACTGGCAACGTCTTCATTTCAGTATCTGTTACTAAAATTAACCCAATTACATATTCATTCCATATACCTACAAAGTTAAAAATAGCAGCAGAAATAAGTCCAGGTTTTGCAAGAGGGAGCATGACTTTAAAGAAAACTTGGAAAGGTCCGCAACCATCGATAATAGCGGCTTCCTCTATTGACTTTGGTATGGATTTGAAAAAAGGTGTTAAAATAAATATAGTAAAAGCTAAGGAGTATGAAGTATATACTAGGATCAAGCCAAACAAACTATTAGTTAACCCTAATTTATTAACTAAGATAAACAAAGGTGCCATCGCAATAAATGTCGGAAACATTAGCCCAGCTATAAAAAAGTAATATAAAACTTTTTTAAAACGAAAATTCATACGGGCAAATACATATGCCGCTAGTGAGGAAACCCCGACAATTGTCACTATAGAAATTGATGTAACAATAAGGCTATTCCTGAACCCATAGCCTAATCCCGCTTCTCCCCACGCATTAACAAAGTTTACAAATTTGGGTGGAATGGGTAATTCCCATGGATCGGTTAGGATTGAACCAGAGTCTTTAATTGAATTAAATAAAATCCAAATAATTGGTAATATTACAATGGCGATCCAAAATAAAATTATTATATTACGAATGAATGTACCAATCATTCCTTGTCGACGATTAATCATTTGCATCCATCCTTGTCACACGTAATGTTAATAACGTGAGTATTAGTGTGATTAAAACAAAGACTACACCCATAGCCGATGCATAGCCAAAATTATGATTAGCAAAGGCCTGCTCATATATATATAAAGAAATTGGTTCAGTTGATCGGTTAGGACCACCACTTGTCATAAGTTGTGGTTCTTCAAAAATTCTGAGAGAGTTTATTAAAACAAAGACAATAACTACTTGCAAAACATTTTTAAGCATCGGCAATATTACATAGACACTCCGTTGGATTCGATTAGCCCCATCAATTTCAGCCGCTTCTAAAACTTCCTTTGGAATATTTAATATTCCGGAAAGAATTAAAACTGTATAGAAACCAACTGAACCCCAAGTTTTTACCCAAACTATGGAGCCAAAAGCAGTACCACTGTGAGCTAACCAATCTTTTGTTAAAAACCCTAGTCCTATAGCATCTAAAGACAGATTTAAAAAACCTGAAATAGGATTAAAGACGGTTACCCATAACATTGCAATGGCCACACTTGGCAAAACATACGGTAAAAAGACTAATGTTCTAAACGAGTTTATAAATTTTGTTTCCTTTGAAGTAGCAACAATCATACCAAACAGTATAGCCAACACTAAAATCATCGGTATTTGATATAACATATACTTACCTGTATTTAATAATGAGTTTATAAAATTTCCATCACTAAAAATATTAATGAAATTTTTAAAGCCAACCCAATCCATCTCTCCAATGCCACTCCAATTGAATAAACTTGTATAGAAAGATGATAGAATTGGATAAATAACAAAAGTCGAATATAATATCAATCCGGGTAATAAAAATGAAACTATAAGTAATTTTGACTCTTTTTTATGCACAAATTACCTTCCTCTCTAGTGATGTAAATAATAATTATAAGGCTTTCCTTTACAGAAAAGCCTTATATTCGCCTCTAATTTTCACGCATTTTTTGTGCCTCATCTTCTGCATACTCAATAAACTCTTCTACTGTTATATCTCCTAGCATTAAACCTTGAAACTTAGCCTCGACATTCCTTGCAAACTCTGGATAATTATCATATAGTTCTGTCGGACTATATGAGTAGCCATCTGCTTCATCCATCAAATTAACAGCACTTAATAATGCATCTGATTTTATAGCCTCTTCAGTACCTAATACTGTTGAAGCAACTCCTCTTTGTTCAACCATATCTGATTGAGCTTCTTTACTTGTCATATGCTTTAAAAATTCAATCGCAACATCAGCATGCTCTGTCTCATTAGAAACATACCAGCCACCACCCCAACCTGAGCTAACAGGAATAGCTTTTTGTTCTTCGGATGGGCCATCTGGATGAACTGGTTGGTTAAAGGCTCTTAATTTAAAATCATCTGTTATTACATCTTGCATCTCACCTTCTAGCCATGTACCTGACATCACGAATAATGCTTTATTCTGGAAAAACTGAGTTTGAGCCTCAATATGATTTAAAGCCATTGTTCCATCTAGTAACATATCCTCTTCAACTAAACGAACAGACTCTTTAGCAGCTTCTACAAAAGGCTCGGAAGACCATGCACCTTCCTCTAACTTAAGACCGCTTTCTATAGCATCTAGTCCGCCAATTTTTTGAACTAACGGAATAAATATTCCCTGGAAATAATAGTCAGGATTTTGACCTGCTAATGCAAACACATCAATACCCTCAGCATTTGCGAGCTCCTTTAACTCATATAAATCTTCCCATGTTTCTGGTAAATCCCAGCCATGATCTTCAAACAATTGTTCGTTATACCACCAAATAAAACTAGTAGCAAATGTCGATGGTATTCCATAATATGTACCATCTATCTCTAGATTAAATTGGGATGGATCAAACGTGTCAATCCAATTCTCATCACTTTCATAAGCTGGAGTGTTAAGGTATTCGTCTAATGGTAAAACACCATCATTTTGAATAAACTCCTGAATATCAAAGCTTGGACCTGGGTTAATGATATCAGGTGTTTCACCACTAATTACTCTTGGTTGTAATTGCTGATCGATGTCCGGACTTGCCGTTAAATCAATAGAAACATTAGGGTTGTCTTCTTCAAATTCTTCAACACTCTTTTCTACCCAGTCAGAACCAAATCCACCTTCAAACATCATAATAGATAATTCAATATTCTCATCTGTTGAATCATTATCATTATTTACGTTACCTTCATCTGAACCACAGGCGACAAGAAACAATAAAAGCACAGCTACAAGAAGCTTCATTCTAGACATCATTAATTACCTCCATTTAAAAATTATATTATTTCGGTAGATCAAACAAACTTAAGTTCAGTTTTTCTAGTAACAAACCTATTGAAATTATAGCTACTGTCCATCCTCCTTCTATACAATACGGACCCCAACCAGTATCCCCATTATTACCAAAATACTCATTATTGCTCATATCGAATGAACGCATCCAACCACCGTCGAATCTCTCCTCACGACTACTGATTTGAATACCAGCAATGAAATCTCTTACTTTTGTATAATAGCTATAGTACTCTTCTTTGTTTACAGCTTTCCATGTCTCCCATAAATTCATCAATAAAAAGTTATTAGTGTATAAAAGATCAGCTATTCCTTCATTATTGTACAAATAAACACCTGTATCCTCGGCACCATAGCGTTCGGGATCTGGATTGTCCGCTTCCTCAACCCCTCCTCTCCTATGATGATTTGATTTAAGATATTTTATAATATCGTTTAATCCATGCTTTAAAACATCATCGTCTTTATATCTCAACAATGCACTAATCGCTAACAAAAATCTTGAATTAGCAGAAGTCAAACTATACATCCACTTCATTTGGCTTTTATTTTCTAATAAATACTTTGTACCTCTATATGCAGTTTCTAAATACTTTTCATTATTTGAAACTTGATAAGCTAATATAAACGCTACGTGAGCAATACTTTCAAAATGAGGATTCATACTCATCGGAGCTGATTTTACATAATCCAAACCGTATTTTCTCAACTTGGAACCTAACAGTTGTTCTGCACGTAAGCCATTTTCATTTTGCGTTCTAAGGAGGGCCTCCGCGGTCATTAAGCCTCTTTTTTTATATTCTTCTTTTCCTGTTTGTTTATATAAGTATAATAAAGTAATACATACCCACGAATTGTCATCCGTAAAAATATTTTCAGGATATTTTTCAGGAAAGTTAAACCATTTCCAAAAACCATAAGTCTTTGAATTTTCATCTGTATCCTGATAACCGTTTTCAAATAAATAATTTAATAAATTATGAGCTCGTTTTTCCCAACTGAGATCCTTTGTATACAGGCTATACAAATAAAACATTAAAGCAGTTTGCGCATGGCAATCCGGCCTATAATCTTTAGTTACCTCCATAGAAAAAGAATGAACGTTTTCAAAAACACCTTTCGAACCATCAGAACATGGTAATATTCCTGACTGAAGAAACCATTTAGCAGCTTTATCTATTGCTACGTCACTTTGACTTTCAGTTAACTTTAAATTATTCTCCATCTTATTGATAGGAACATTCCATTTAGTTTTCAAGACATTAATTACTTTATTCCATAACCAATTTGGTCGAAAGGGAATATTCTCCTTTTGAGTCAAAAAAGAATATGTCGAATATAGCGTTATTCCTGTGCCTAACTTTCTCTGTACTAATCCTGGATATTCATTAGCACTTTCTACAGCATGATGTGTCTCCTTGTAAGTTCCGATAGATAGTAAGACATTTGTATATTCATCATTAAAGGAAAATCCCTTTTGAAAGTGACCATTCCATTCCAATAAATTATTTTTTGTCTCTGAAAACAAAGTTGAATTTATTCTTAACTTTTCATGTGTGCGAGTGACTGGTGGATAGTCTTGCTCGAAACCAAACAACCTAGATGAAGGAAAATTGACACATGATATGTTTTCTCCGTATAAAAACCCACCCTCCTTAACGTATTCCCATGCTTTTTGGATAACATCATAGGGCAATTTCCAAGGTGTCATTGGGTGCATACCCAGTAAAAAAATAAAATCATATTCACCCCAAGGTACAGGATTATTCATCATTTGATCTTCAGAGTTAATCTGAACTGGATAGGAAAATTGACCTTTTAGCCACTTAATATTTTCTACATTTACATTGTCTACAAAAACACCTACCTTCAAAAACATCACTCCTTAAAATGAAATTGGGGGAATTTTATTCCTTTTTATTAATATTGGGGGATATTTCCTTTAATTTTAATTATATTGGAGAATTTATTTTTAGTCAAGTTTTTGAAAACGCTTAATTGATAATGTTTAAAAATTTTCAGATAACTACTAAAACTTAAGCATTATTCTTTCTATTTAACCTATACAATACGCTCCTTATTCCTAAGACATTTCCCAAAAATTAAAATAGATAAGACCCACAGACGCTCCAAACATCTAATACAAAAGAACCCGTTCAGCTCCAAATAAAAATCCGCTACTAACAGGAGCAGTGCCAGCTAAGCACAAATCTCATAGTAGCGGAAATTTTTTATCACACTTTTCATAAATCCTAAAAAACCTAAATACACATATACATATAACACCTTTTGAACAATTAAAGTTTAAGCACGCATCAAATATATCCTCCTACAAAATCCCAGAAACCCTATAGACATCCCCTATAACAACAAAAGTTGAGATATACTAATCCCTTAACCTTCTACAACAACATAACCAATCAATCTTACAAATCAATTTTTCCGTTCTCTTAATCGTTAGCAACTAATCGATCCAATATCCCATCCATAAAAATCAACTATGCCTCATCATTCAATATGCATTCTTCTACTTTTAAGTTCTTCATAACGTAAAAGTCTATTAAACTTGCTCTTCTTTTTTCGATTTGGCTCGACAAACTTGATTCCATATATATAAGCAGGCCGTTCTACATGAATTTCCTTTCTCATAACTAGACCTTTTAAAGTAACTAGCTCTTGATTTAACTCAAAAGATAAATGAAGTTTAATGGAACTCTTTACTGGTAAATCTAGGGCCGTTTCTAATTGTAAGCCAGTAAAACTTAAATTTTTTATAGTCCCCTCGCCTTTTTTCCCTATTATTGAATTAGCATTGCGATTATTGATTTGAACAATATGGAAATCACACTTTAAATCTTCTGCCTCAAGCCGAAAAGCATCTCGACGCTCTGATTGATCGATTTGTTCCGTCAAATCAAGAATTTCCCTCTGTAAAGACTTAACCTTATTTTGCTTTTCATGTAGCTCCTTCACATAAACATAAACGACCGCACA
>Ga0209487_1002142_pt1 | contig 16226 bp, 16 predicted proteins | sample Poulit2012_FD_187524 | JGI IMG/M metagenome (GOLD analysis project Ga0209487, IMG submission 187524) | Agricultural soil microbial communities from Georgia to study Nitrogen management - Poultry litter 2012 (SPAdes) (version 2) | ecosystem: Environmental > Terrestrial > Soil > Agricultural land...
AGACTTTTCTCCACATGCCGATAGTAAAAGTACCATTCCGATAAGCAGTGCCATCCATATACTGACTTTTTTATTCATGAACATATCTCCCCTGCCTCAATTCCTATCAACAAGTAGCGCTTGCCCTCTAAGGCACAAACGTCTCTTGTTATTATTTCAAACTGGGACAAAGGGAACATCACCACAAAATTCATAAAAATGTACGATACGCTTTAGATAATCCAGCAATCACATCTGCTGCTGTTAAGTCGTAGGTAGAATGCGCTTCTTCAACTTGAATATCAGCCGATGCACCATGAATAAAGCAGGCATTACATAAAGCATCAAAAATATCCATGTCTTGCTGCATTACCATCGTCAATGTAATTCCTGTCAACACGTCACCACTCCCACCTTTGGCAAGTCCAGGATTACCTGTTCGATTAACAGCTTGTTTGCCTGAAGGGCTTGTAATGATTGTGTAACGCCCTTTTAAAACAACATAAACCTGGTAATCACGGGCAAATTTGAATGAGTAATAAAAAGGTTTTTTGATCAGCTCTTTAATACTGACATCCATTAAATTCGCCATTTCACCAAAATGAGGTGTCATGATGATGGGCTGCGTTTTTTGCCTTATCACGTCAAGATAGGGCTTAATATGAGTTAGCCCATCTGCATCAATGATAAGTGAACACTCAGACTCTCTAAGAACTCGATATAAAAATAAGCGTGTCCCTTCTTCGCGTCCCATTCCGATACCAAACGCAATGGCATCATATCCACCAAGTGATAACTGACTTTCAGAAGAAATAAATCCGTCTTGTTCTGCTAACGTAAGATACATCGCTTCCGGGCTAACAGCGGCCATCCGGTCAATAACTTTTTCTGTTGTTGCCGCTGTTAGGAGACCAGAGCCAGATTTAATCGCAGCTCGAACTGTCATGGAAAAAGCACCGGGCATATTGTTACTTCCTCCGATCACCAGCCCTTTCCCGTGGTTGCCTTTATAAGCATCAAAGAGACGTTTCGGCATGCTTGTTTTAAATTTTTCCGAACCAGCTAATCGCCGAGACACATACGTTTTAAATGCTTTCTCTGGATAGCCGATCGATACAACATCCCACTTTCCATAGTATGGTGCGGTATGTTGTAGAAATGCACTTACCTTAGCAGCTCCGATCATTATTGTATAATCGGCTTTAATCGATGTGAATTCAGTTCCTTCTTCATCAGCAGGAAGACCTGATGGAAGATCAACAGAAATAACATGGCGTGCGGCCTGATTAATTTTTGATACGATCGTCCTTATCGGTTCTCGCAAACGGCCTTTAACACCTATACCAAGCAGTGCATCGACTAAAATGTCATGCTTAGAAACCAACTCTGAAACATTCGTTTCCTCATTACACTGAATGATTGAACCATCACAGTTCAAAAACAATTGTTTATGAAAATAGGTTTCTTCCGCCATTTTCTCGTCTTGACCCACTTGAACTACAGTCACTTGAAAACCTTCATTGATTAACGTCCGAGCGACTACATAACCGTCACCACCATTGTTACCTGTTCCGGAAAAAACAATAATTTTGTCTGTCTTGGTTATTTGTGTATAAATTTTTTCACAGACGGCTCTCCCGGCATTTTCCATTAACAAATTCTTAAAACCTAACTTCTGCTTGGTATAGCGGTCTATATCGTACATTTCTTTTGCGGTAACAATAAACACCTAGTTCCCTCCTACCCGCACTAAAATATATGAGACAACCTTATCGATTATGCAAAGATACTATCTTGTTCTAAAGTAAATTTGAGATTTATGTTTCATTTGTTTATTCTTCGATAATGACTTGGGCAACAGCATAATTTTCGCTATGACTAATCGAAATGAAAAGGTTCTTTGATTCGTGGCCTTTTACTAATAGCTCTGGTTTTCCTTTTTCATTTGGCAGAACGTGAATGTCTTTGAAACTTAATTTTCCGATACCCGTGCCGTTCGCTTTTGCAAATGCTTCTTTCGCAGCAAATCGTCCAGCTAAAAACTCTATCTTACGTGATTCACTAGTCAATTTATTAAAGTATTCTAGTTCTCTATTCGTTAAAGTACGATGAACTAAACGAGCACTTTTTTGCATGCTTTTCTTGATGCGCGTTAATTCAATAATATCAATACCAATTCCTTTAATCATATTGTTATTAACCTTTCAATTCATTTTTATTGTTCAACCGATTATACTACTATTATAACATGTTCATTTGTAAGGCATTCGGAAAATAGTGTAGAAAATTTAGTATTATGAAGCTTTCGCTAATGTATGTCTTTTTTAAATTCCACATAAAAGTCCGAATACGCCATTTGCATAACTTAATTTCTCAACTTTCGCAGAATGAGTTTAACATATAATCCTGGGAATCATGAAAGAGAGATAAATATATACAACATCAGTTGACTTTTTGATGAACTAACAACTGGATTATCAAGCCTACAAAATCTTAATTACGGCGCATTTGATATAAACTGCGTAAGAAATATCTTCGCTCCAGGCTATGTGCCTTCGTCCGTATCTATGCGGCTTCGCTCCGGCTATGGTTATCGTCTATATCTTACTCTGTACATCGAACGTCCGCGTAAAGCGACGTATAAGCTCAGGTTTCGTTCACTATTTTAATTTTACTTATTGGTGTGAAAGTTGAATTAATTTCCCTTAAGGAGAGAAATCAATGTTTATTCGTTCAGAACGAAGTATTAAAGAGTTCTTCCAACTTTATCCGATTGTTTCTTGGATTGTTATTATAAATCTAGCCCTTTGGCTTATCATTAGTCTTTTGCACTTACCGATTGGAGAAACGATTTACATGTATGGAACGGGGAATAATTACCTCATTAGCCAGGGAGAATATTGGCGCTTAATCACGCCGATTTTTTTACACGGTGGGTTAACGCACGTATTATTTAATTCATTTAGCCTTGTATTATTTGGTCCTGCTCTCGAGCAGATGCTTGGAAAATTCAAATTCATTGTTGCTTATCTAGTTGCTGGATTTGCTGGAAATCTCGGAACTTACTTGTTAGGCCCTGAGCATCCATTTTACAGCCATGTCGGTGCGTCGGGCGCTATTTTTGGCCTGTTTGGTATTTATTTATATATGATTTTTCTGCGTAAAGATTTAATGGATCAATCGAGTTCGCAAATTATTCTAGTCATCGCTGGGATTGGCGTGTTCATGACTTTCTTACAGCCCAATGTTAATATTTACGGCCATATTTTTGGATTAATTGGTGGTCTGGCAATTGCGCCTCTAATCTTAGTGAATGCTGTCCCATACTGGGCCGCAAGAGTAAGACAATCCCGACCGAAACATAATGATGGGACAGTTTCATTCGATCCCAATCGTTGGAATAAAAAACGCAGAATTCCCCGGCTACCTAGCCATGTAAAAAAACGAATTCTCTGGATCGTACTTGGGGGATTAGTTGTGCTGGGATTACTTAATAAGGTTGGAATTATTTGATGAGTTCTCGTTTTTTGAAAACTAAATATTGTATAAGGTTCGATAGCCTAAATCATGCTATCGGTAAAACAATATGTATCGTCAAGAATCAAGACGCTAAAACACTATTGAACGTAAAAACTTTATGCTATGGTAGCAGTAGCTTAGCCATAGGTGCTATATGCACTGCCTATGGAGGGGTAATGGGATACCCCAACCTTAAAGGCTGTTCAAAGAAGAAATGGACTGAGACATTCAAGAATCCCACTGACGTTAGTCAGCTTGTCCCTTTAGGTGTGAGAGTCTCAAATTATGAATAGATATTAGAGTTTGCTTCATCTCGTTTTCGATAGGAATACCAATCAAATAGTCGCTCGGCTTCTTTACTTTCCATCTCTTTGACGTGATAATGTGTCCCACTTCCCAGTAAACCAATAATAGACAATTTGACACTCGCCAATGCTTGCATTCGCTCTACTTTATGTTGTTTTATTTCAACCGCTTGAAGACGATTATGAAATATTCGTATGGTCGATCTACTAAGTCCGCGACGATATCTGACAGTTACATGCTTATGATTGATGTTGTAGCCACTATCTTTATACTTTAAAAAACCGTATAGCAATCCGATCAGCAATAAAACAACAGTAATCCAAATAAATTGAGGTAGAAAATAAAGGATCACACCACCAATAATGAGAAATAGCACTGAAGAACGGATTAAATAATACCATATGCCACGCTTTGGCAAGGTATGAAGCCTGTCATCCGGTGCTTTGTAATTTGGTAAATATTTTCCTAGAAAGCTTTCAATTTCTTCCCTTTTTAAAATCGGGAATAAGACGGTTGAAAAGTCTTCTCCTTTTTCTAGAGAGCCCCCAGCCACTTCAACATAAACTTCCGCAAAACCAAATGGCTGGCGTAATATGCTTTCGTCAATCCCTACAGCTTGGATACGCTTGAGTGGGATGGTGGTTTGTTTTTTCTCCAGAAGGCCTCGAGTAATAAAGAGTTCATTTTCATATTTTGTAATTGTGAAATTTCCATATTTAATCATTGTACCAGCAATACCTAATAGCCACAAAACAAGCAATAAAATGATACCTAAGCCTATAATGATTGTGAGGCTTAATCCAATAATCCACTGTACCGATTGGTCAAAAAAGTCATCCGGGATTAATTGTTCCGCTTGGGATATCAAAAAGGCAAAAACCGCAAGTAATACACCAATACTTCCAGATGTCGTTCCAGCTATAAACAGTCGGCGAACGGAAATTTTATCAGATGGATAATCAGTTGGGACATCTTCTCTCGTACTATGTTCGATTGATTCGGGCTTAGCCTTTATATCAGCCCTTAATAATTCCCCATCCTGTAGGGTGACTGCTTTTAATGACACTTCAGCTCCTTCACCACCCCCAGCTGTTTCCACTTGCACTTTCACAAGTTTAAAAATACGGTGAAAGACACTTTGGGTTAAATTAATAGACTGAATGCGATTGATGGAAATATAACGTTTTTTACGAATGAAAATACCATGTTCAATCCTCAATTCCTCATCTTCCACTCGGTATGTAAATCGATACCACGAAGCCACACTGAAAGATAATATAACTAGAAATATGGCTCCAAGAATAAGAATAAGATACAAAAGCGCCTGTCCCCGAAGTGTAAACAGACCAAGGATAATCGGTAGAGCAAATTCTTTTAGAAACTGAAGGAAATTAAAAAATATCGTGGCAGGATGAAGACGTTTCTCTTTATACACCATTATCTTCCACCCTTGCCAACGTTGATATTCGGTCTCTTAGATCCGTAGCGTCATCCTCTAGCAATGCTGGAATCTCATGTGTTGTCGCTGCTGTTGAAATCGTGACACTAGCTAAGTTAAACCTTTTCAAGATAGGGCCTTGTTTCGTATCGACATGTTGGACTCGAACCATAGGAACTAAAGTTTGCGAAACAATTAGCACGCCATGTTGAATATACACTTCTTGTTCAAACACTTCATAACGCCAACGTCGCCAACGAATATTCGGAAACAGAAAAATAAATAGATAAGTGCATAGCAAGCTAATCATTATAGCCGCTCCTCCATACCAAAAATTCCACTCAAATATGTAAGTTAAAATAAAAACACCGATAGTGAGGAGCCATAACACCAATACATAAATCATAGCGGTTAATTTCCATGCTTTTATAGCGTTTTTCGCAATCATATTTTTCGGAAATTGTTTCATTTTTCAAGCCTCCTTTTTTTGAGTGAGATTTAGATTGAGTGTTCTACCGTGCGGGGTGAGATGCCCTGCCACGCGCGTGGGATACTTTCCCGCGCGAGTGAAGCACTTTTCCGCTCAAGATTGACGTTTCACCGCGCGACCGAGGACCGTCGTCGCTCAAGTGAGATGCTTTCCCGCGCGAGTTTGACACTCCGCCGCTCGCCTGAGGCGCACCGCCGCGCGAACACAGTACATCCCCATTCAACCTAACACTCCCACTCCGTTTAGACAAAAAAAGCTCCCTTAGCGAGTAGGAGCTTTTTTTACATTTATTAGTCACGGTTGCGGCGTTTTTGATAATTACCTTTACGATTGCGGCCCCCTTGATTTCTTCCTTTGTTCCAGCCGCCTTTGCCACGCTTACCTTGGAAACGTTTATTGTTGTTGCGGCGGTTGTTACCTTGGCCTTGTTTTGCTTTTTTAACACTGACAGGCGCCATTGATGAGATTCGTACTGGAACGTCTCGACGTTCCTTCGTTAATATTTTCAGAGCCGCAGCAACAACAGTCATGGAGTCATGCTCTTGTAAGAGTTCATTCGCTGTTCCATGATATGATTTTAGATCTTTACGTTCAATCGTTTGCAGTAGACGATCAGCTGCCATTTGTTGTTGACCTTGTTTCGCCTCCTGATTTGTTGGTGGTGCCATACGCTTCATTTTACTTTTAGTCGTCTTTTCAATCAATTTAAGATGTGCCATTTCTCTAGGTGTAATAAATGAAATAGCTTCCCCGGTGCGTCCCGCTCTTCCTGTACGTCCAATTCGGTGCACGTAGCTTTCAGGATCTTGCGGGATATCGAAGTTGTAAACATGTGTTACACCTGAAATATCGAGCCCGCGTGCTGCTACATCGGTTGCTACCAATACTTCAACACGACCGTTTTTAAATTTATTTAATACGGACATACGTTTACCTTGCGTAAGATCTCCGTGAATTCCTTCAGCCCGGAAGCCACGAGCTTGTAGACCTTCTGTAATTTCATCCACACGTTTTTTCGTTCGGCTAAACACAATCGCCAGTTCGGGATCGTTAATATCCAAATGGTTTGTCAATGTATCAAACTTATCTCTGTCAGGTATTTCTATAAAGTATTGATCGATATTTTCGACAGTCATTTCTTTAGCTTTTACTTTGATTTCTTCTGGTTTTTTCATAAGGTTCGTTGCAATATCTCGTATTTCTTTTGGCATCGTTGCTGAAAATAGTAATGTTTGTCTTTCTTCAGGAATTCCTTTTAAAATATTTTTAATATCGTCAATGAATCCCATATTCAGCATTTCGTCCGCTTCATCAAGTACAACGGTTTGAATATCGTTCGTGCGGATCGTTCTGCGTCGCATATGGTCAAGTAGTCTTCCAGGTGTAGCAACGACAATTTGTGGGCCACCTTTCAATGAGCGGATTTGACGATCCATATGCTGCCCACCATATACAGGTAGCGTTCTAACGCCTTTAATTTTTCCTAAACGATTGATTTCTTCAGCCACTTGGATGGCAAGTTCTCTTGTAGGTGTGACGACCATACCTTGAATTTTTCTTTGTTTTGAATCAATCTTTTCAATCATCGGAATACCAAATGCTGCTGTTTTTCCCGTTCCTGTTTGAGCCTGTCCGATCACATCCAAGCCTTTCATAGCGAGTGGTATCGTTTCAGCTTGAATTGGCGTTGCTTCCTCAAAGCCCATTTTTTCCAAAGCCTTCATAATAGGTTGAGATATACCTAATTCCTTAAATGTTGTTGTCAATTTTCATTCCTTCTCCTTTTTGTAAACAATATCTGTAATTTTAATGCCGATTGGCGAAACCTTCTAATGTCAATTCTGGAAGAGTATATCGTAATTAATTTATGCTTGTACTTTCATTATACCCATTTACAACTATTATTTTATCGTATATTCATTAAATACCCGATATTTATTAAAAGAACTTCCATATATTTGATAGGACTGTGTATTTCCTGTCCATAAAAAAAGGCATCACCAATTTTCTGGTAAGAAGCCTTAAAATATTAAGCATTAATAACAGTCCTTATATAATAACATAGATCACAATTACATATCCACTAGTTACTATAGTTACGACATGATTTTTAAGTTCGCACATGATAGAATGAAAAATGTCTACTGAGAATAAGGGAGTGTTTCAATGAGGCTGCCACCATTTAATCCGCATGTAGCGATTTTTATAGGTGTTATTTCCGTATCAACTTCCGCTGTTTTAGTTAAACTTGCAGCTGGTGCACCTGCTGCAATTATTGCCAATTATCGCCTCTTATTTGCCGTTTTATTTATGCTACCTTTCATTTTATTGAAATACCGGAATGAATTTAAACTTATCCGCAAAAAAGACTGGACCCTCTCTGCACTTGCAGGATTCTTTTTAGCGATTCATTTTATCTTTTGGTTTGAATCCTTAAATCATACTTCTGTTGTAAGTTCTGTTGTGCTTGTTACTTTGCAACCGTTTTTTACTTTCTTAGGTTCCTATCTCTTCTTTAAAGAGCGCTTTTCTCAAGCCGCCATCATCAGTATGGTCATTGCTCTACTTGGAAGCATCATCATTGGTTGGGGAGACTTTCAAATTGGAGGCATGGCTCTTTTTGGCGATATTCTCGCACTGATTGGTGCCATTGCAATAGCAGGATACTTTTTAATGGGACAAAGTGTACGAAGCCGTTTATCGTTGATGACTTACACCTTTGTTGTTTATAGTATGGGGGCAGTCACCCTGATTATCTATAATCTCATTGTCCAAAACTCATTTCTTGGTTACTCATCGACACACTGGTGGATTTTCATTGCCTTGGCCGTTATTCCAACATTTTTTGGTCACACTCTTTTTAACTGGGCATTAAGATGGGTTAATACAGCGACGATATCCATGGGAATTATATTTGAGCCAGTTGGAGCATCTATCCTAGCTTATTTCGTTTTAAGTGAAAAAATTTCCTCGTCACAATGGCTTGGAGGCTCCATTATCATCATTGGCTTATTTTTATTCATAATGGGGACACGACGGAAACAAGTTGTAACAATTTCGGAAAAAGCAAAAAAATAAAAAATCCTCTTCCTCTATCCATACAGCTAAGGTAAAAGATGATATACTAAATATATATTAAATTAAGCAGGTGTTGACCATGAATATTCAATTAATGACAGATGGAGGGGCAGACATTCCTAGCCTTATCGGGAATGCTTTAGACGTGAAAGTTGTCCCCCTTTATATACATTTCAAGGATGATCACTATAAAAGTGATGAAATAGCCATGCCTACTTTTTTTCAAAAAATAAAGGAAACGAATGAATTGCCTCGTTCATCGGCACCAAGTCCGAATGATTTCTACGAAGCTTTCAAACAAATTGAAACTGATACACCGATTATCATGTTAAGTCTTTCTAAGGCACTCAGCAGTACATATGACAATGCTGTAGCTGGAAAAGATATGCTACTGGAAGAAGAACCACAACGAAAAATTGAGGTAATCAACACGAAAACAGCCTCGTGTGGAATTGCTCTACTCTTATATGAATCACATGTAAAATTAAAAGAGAATTACACATTTGATCAGCTTGTCGACCATCTTTATGAGCGCGTGGAACAAACAGCCACTTTGTTTGTATTAAAGACATTGGAAAATTTAATTCTTGGGGGGCGCCTTGATAAAGTTAAAGGTACCATTGCCAAGACACTTAACATTAAATTATTAATGAAAGGAAGCGAAGAAGGCGCCATCGAAGTCTCGGAAAAAGTCCGTGGCGATAAAAAGTCCATCAGGCGTTTCATTGATCAAATTGGAGATTATGCCAAGAACTTTGAAAATAAAGTGATTACGATGACGCATTGTAATTCTGAAGATCGAGCTAATACCGTCTTAAATAGAATAATGGATCAATATTCCTTTAAAAATTCATTTCTCACTGAAACCGGCCCACTGATTTCAACATACGGAGGTGAAGAAGCTCTCGTCATTTCCTTCTTCAAAGATTAAAAAAAGTGCCTAACAGATCATGCTGTAGGCATTTTTCATTTGGTTTATTCGAACGGGGCTAAACGGGCGCCCTGAGCTTTTGTGCGGCTAGCTCTAGCGCCCAACCCCTCGAGGTCTTAAGCAATAAATCTACGTGGCAAATACCGCCACTGCAATTTCTTGCTTAAGCTTTTCGGGGCTAAACGGGCGCTTGAGCTTTTGTTAGGAACCTATAGATGATTGAGTTTAGTACGTCTTTATCTTTTCCTAGGCAAATGAGGTGTTTGGATTGATCGAATAGAATGACTTCTTTATCTTCAGAGGCGATTTCTTCTGCAAGGTAATACGCTGTTTGATAGGGAACCATACTGTCCAGTTGTCCTTGTGCGATTAAGACTGGGTTATCAACTTCATTTAAATATCCCCGCGTTTTTTTGACTAATTTTATAAACTCGATATGTGCTTTCAATGGGACCTCGCCTCGTTTTGTTTTGTAATGTTGAAACAGTTTATTTTCATTTAACTTCCCTGACACTCCATCTTTAAAGATTGTGCTCATGTCAAGGCCAATTTGTTTAAACGATAAGTATTTTCCTGCAGTTGCTAGAAGGACAAGTTTGTTAACATTATATTTTGCAGCCAAGTAACTGGCAATCATCCCACCCATGGAAAAACCAATCAAATAAATTCGATTGACTTTTTTTCGCAACTGGAGAAACGTCTCCTCGGCTGTATTCAGCCAATCTTCGTGGGACACGTCATCGAGTGCTAAGTTTTTACCATGACCCGGTAAAGTCGGAACTACAACTATAAAATTCGTATTTTCTTTTAGATAATTAGTTAGCGGGGCAAGTTCGTATGGCCCTCCTGTATATCCGTGAATCAGCATACAGCCAATCATTAGTTTTCTCTCCTTTAAAAAGCTACCTTCTTTTTCTCTCTTAAATAAATACCTACGCATAGTTATTTTAACTGCGAAATGTTTTTATCAGCGAACCGAACTGCTTAATAATCGGGGCCACTTGATGGTACGTATTTGCTAACTGGCCTACTGTGTTCAGCATTTTATCGACATCTATCTGACCTTCATTATTTTGAAACTGATTGAGTAGGTTATTCATCTGTTTAGGAGGTGGTTCATTAAAAGATTGGGCTTGAGGTTGATTATATGAAGTGAAATCACCCATATGAGGCTGTTGATATTGATGCATATTTTGATTAGAACTTGCACCAACGGCATCTGACATTGGATAGCCATAGTCTGATTGCCCGTATTCGGGATAAGGATTTCCGTAGCTTGGTTCTGAATGTATGTGATGGTTCTGATGCATTTGATTCTGTTGCATATAGTTTGGTTGGGGCTGGGGTTGACTCATCCCGTGGCGTGGGACAGATTCATACCAATTTTCTGGTTGTTTAGGTTTAGCAAATTGTGTAAAAGCAGTATGGAATTGTTCCAGCCCCCCAACATGATTCAATGTATTATGATGTTGTCGATTTACATTGTAGTTTAATGACTGTTGGTGAAATGGGGCTGGATTAAAAAATGGGCGTTTGTGCATAAAAAACACACCCTCCTTCATCTCTCATTTATCATAGGATATGCATTTATCCTAAGATTGTGTAACATCGCTTATTAAGCATGAATACCGAGAGCGTGTTTTATTTTATTTATTTGATAGCCTAAAATCGGCTCTTGCCTCGCTTTTATAAATGTTGCGGGTGTACCGTATATACCATGCTCCTGTAACTCCTTTTTATTTGCATTATTGGAAGTAATATTTTTTGTCTTATAATTGACCTCCCATTGATCCATCTTTTCCATTAACTTCTGGCATGAATAACATTCATCACTAATATAAATAATTGCCTTTGTGTCCGTCATAGATGTTTAATACCTCCTTATGGCCTACTGTATCCTCATTTCTTTATTACTATTTACCCTCTTTATAGAAAAATAAACGCTTTTATTTCAGTTATTTTACGTTTATGTCCTTTTTGTTACAAGGGGCTATTCGTAGTTATGCCATAAAAGGTATTTACCCGTTTATAGAAATTATTATCAGTTGAAATACAGTTTTTTAGTTTTCATTAAAAATCAGCTCATTTGCATCCTCTTGACTTATCAGGATGCCAAATTGGAAAGTTAACCCGTCATGCATCATGACCACTAGGGCTGGTATTTTCTAGTTAGGCGGCATGAATAATTGGTTTTATTTTATTTATTCTATAATCCACAGTTCTTTTCTAAAACTTCACCTTTATTGAAAGTATTAATCATCGATTTCCATCACTAATACTTCACCCGTATGAGCATCAATTTCTATTTCTGCTTCTAGTTCACCAGATTCAATTTCAATCTCGTAAATCAAACGTCCATCATCTTCGTCCAGTTCTACTTCTGTAATTCGTCCGGAAAATTCATTTAAAGCTATTTCAGATGCTTCACTAACATCTATAATTGCATTCTTATCTTTAGGTTTTTGTTTTGATTTTTCTGCTTCTCCATTGTTATTTTTCTCTTGTTTGTCTTTAGTTTGTTTATCCTGGTCTTGGTCTTTCTTACTTTTTTCATTTTGTTTCTCTTTTAAAATTAACTTTTCGTCTTGTTTATTTTCTTTATTGTCCGTGGTATCTTCTTCATTATTTTCAGTTGCATGCATGACTGTTTTCTCTTTCAACTTTAAAATTTCGCCAGAGTTTCCATCGACTTTTAATTCATACTTCTTATCTTTTCCTACGATTTCCAGTTCATAAACGGCTTTGTTAAAATCCTTTTCCAACTCTATTTCTGTAATTTCACCTGGATATTGGTCAGAAATTAAACTTTTAATTTCATCGGTTGTTAAAGTTGGTTCCGTTTGCGAGGCGTCAGAGTGATACATCCCTAGTCCTAAGACAGTTACAACCGCGATGACTCCAATTGTCATACTCAGTTTTTTCTTCATAATCATTTCCTCCCTAATGTTATTAATTACATTTTATCCATTAGATATGACAGGGCCCTGTGTTTAAGATTAGAAAATGATGAGAATTGGATTAGTTTTTAATAGACAAAGGAATCTTTAAGATAAATGTCGTCCCTTTACCAATCTGGCTTGTTACTTTTAGCTCTCCATGATGTGCTTCGGTGATTTCCTTAGCAATGGGTAAGCCTAGACCCGTGCCGCCTGTTTCTCGACTACGAGCCTTATCCACTCTGTAAAACCGGTCAAAAATTCTACCTTGCTCATCTACCGGAATGCCTTGCCCGTAATCTGTAACGGTAAAAGTAACCCATTCTGCATCGTGCGTCAGATGAACATCAATGGAGTTATCGCTATACTTCAAAGCATTGTCAATTAAAATATAAACAACTTGCTCCAGTCGGTCTCGATCACCTTTGACGATAAATCCTTGCTGGGAAGTTGTAAATTCAATATCCCGGCTCGCTGCTCCTTGAAATATCTTAATAACCTCACTGCATAATATTAGAAAATCAACGTCTTGTAACTCTGTTTTCAATTGGCTTTTAGCTAAGTTCAACATTTGTTCAACCAGTTTCTGCATCCGGTCTGCTTCAGTTTCTATCGCTTCAACCGATTCATAAAATAAATCGGGATGCTCCAATCCTCGTCGTGATAATAATTGCGCATAACTTTTAACGATTGAAATAGGAGTTTTCAGTTCATGTGAAGCATCTGAGACAAACACATCTTGCTTCTGGAAGTTCTCACTTAAACGTTCAATCATTTCATTAAATGTTTTTTCCATTTCATACAACTCATCTTTTGATTTGCTGCTGTGTACTTTGATCTTCTTCCATTTTGTACGGGTCGCATTTTCTTTCATCGCCCCGGTCAAAGCCTTGATTGGATTCAATAGAAAGCGACTTAATATGTTCGCGCCAATTAAGATTGGGATAAGCATAACGACTGATGCAAAAAGTAAAACATAAAAAAGTATCTTCATGTTTTCCTGTAAAATCACGAGATGCTTTGATACTTGTAATGTAACAATATCCCCATTATCCCAAATAATTGGTTTTTCTATCACCGCAACATTGTCTTGATTAGCTGTTTTATCCATCTTCCTATTTTCTGTTGTCGTATATGAACTGGCCAGACGTCGGTACTCGTTCTTTTTTGTTAATGTGGGTATGACTGTCGTTGAATCTTTGTCAATAACACGAATCATCCCATCATTAGGTAAAAAAGCTTTTAAAAGCTCTTCTTCTGCTATATCTGGATTTTTATTCAAGGTTTCTGTTATGACATCTGTCTGCCCTGCCAGTTGATCTAACTCACTATCAGCAGAAACTTTATAAAACAGAAAATAAATCGCTGTGTTTATAAGCACAATCAAGATAAGCATAAACACACTAGAGAAGAGATGAATTTTCGTTTGTAGTTTCATTTCTTAATATCCTTTATTGTATATCCTACCCCGCGAACTGTCTGAATATAGGCATCGGTAAAAGGCTTATCAATCTTTTGGCGCAAATAGCGAATATACACATCCACAACATTTGTGTCACCAAAATAATCATATCCCCAAACACGTTCAATCAATTGATCACGTGTGAGGACAATGTTTTTATTTTCCAAAAGACAAATGAGTAAATCATACTCACGCGGGGTCAAATCAATCAGTTCATTTTCTCGTTTCACTTCTCTGCTGTCTGTGTTAATTGATAAATCACCGACAGACAGGGTTGGACTTTCTATTTCCTTTTTTGCCGATTGTCTTAAATGGACGCGGATTCTTGCCAAAAGCTCTTCAATTTGAAATGGCTTCGTTACATAATCATTTGCCCCTAGATCCAATCCACTTACCTTATCATGAACTTCATCACGGGCTGTCAGTAAAATAATCGGTGTATCGTCATTCGACTTTCTTACTCTCCGCAACACTTCCACACCGCTTAACCCGGGAAGCATAATATCCAGTAACACTAAGTCCCACTTTTTTTCCGTAATTAAACGCAAAGCATCTTTTCCGTTATCTGCAGTTTCAGTTCGATAATCTTCATATTCTAGCTCTAGTTGTAACACGCGACTTAGTTTTTTCTCATCTTCAACTATTAAAATCGTGGGCTGAGACATATCTTCCACCTACTTCTTTATATGATTAATGTTAATATAGCAAAGTTTTCTTAAAAAGTAATGAGAATCAGGCAGTATTTTAAATTAAACAACAGAAGTCCTCTGAGTTGAATGTCATTCGCTAACTCTTTATAATAAACTATCACTGTTATAATAAGTCATAAAAATTCTTTAACACTATACAATTAAAGCATGAACAGAAGCGAATGCGCCTGGTTAGCCCCGAAAAGCTTAAGCAAGAAATCGTAGTGGCGCGTTCTTGGCCACGTAGAGTTATTGCTTAAGACCTCGAGGGGTTGGGCGCTTGAGCTGGATGAACAAAAGCGAATGCGCCCGGTTAGCCCCGAAAAGCTTAAGCAAGTAATCGTAGTGGCATGTCCTTAGCCACGTAGAGTTATTGCTTAAGACCTCGAGGGGTTGGGCGCTTGAGCTAGACGAATAAGTTGAAGGCGCCCAGATAGTTAAACACCATGTCCTAATTTTGAACACGAAAATCGTATAGCTAGTTAGCGATTGTTGAAAAAGATAAACGAGGTGATCACTCATGTTAGCTTTAGACCATATTGTTTTTTCAGGTACTCATATGCATTTTTATAACGAAAAGAATAATCAAGACGGCTCCATTAAAGCGGTTAAAGGCGGAGAACATGAAAATTGGGGTACTTACAACTATCTAGCCCATTTTTCAAATGATTGTTATCTAGAATGGCTTGGCGTAAGCGATTATGATAAGGCTAGGAAATCTGATAATCCATTAATCAAACATTTGATTTATGTTTTGGATCAAAATAAAGCTGGTCCTTTTCAGTTTGCACTTCGAACAAACCAGTTAGATAAATACATCGCTCACTTCGAAGAAAATAATATCCCTTATCAAGGCCCCTTTTACGGCGGGCGAGATAAACCTGACGGAACGGAACTTAAATGGAGAATGCTTTTTCCAGATTATGACTATCGAAAAGAAGTGTTACCTTTTTTAATTGAATGGCAAAGCCCAAATCAAATTTCAAGTTTATACAACCCTCAAGCCATTACAACCATCAATGTTGGCAGCATTGACACACAAAAGTTCAGACACATTTACCATCTCAAACCTCGTAAATTATTAAAGAACCGCGTTTTATTACAAAACGCAAAAATTACTTTTCAAGAAGATGAAGAGCTTACATTTGAATTAGATTAGTTTTCAAACCACAATGCAGTGCAGATGCACCATTGTGGTTTTTTGGATGAGTATTTATAGAGGAACTAATGGATTCACAAAATGGTAAGGTCGCCAGCGGATGCGTGACCTCTAACGATATATAACTGCATTAGGGGGCAAGAGTAACCTTTTGGCGTGGCCTCTAACGATATATAACTGCATCAGGGGGCAAGAGTAACCTTTTGGCGTGACCCCTAACGATATATAACTGCATTAGG
>Ga0209487_1002144_pt1 | contig 16210 bp, 11 predicted proteins | sample Poulit2012_FD_187524 | JGI IMG/M metagenome (GOLD analysis project Ga0209487, IMG submission 187524) | Agricultural soil microbial communities from Georgia to study Nitrogen management - Poultry litter 2012 (SPAdes) (version 2) | ecosystem: Environmental > Terrestrial > Soil > Agricultural land...
GGGGGATAGCTTTTTCTTAGAAATCACCGATGAGGGCTTTGAGCTGCAAAATGAGGACGGCCGGGTGCTGCTGGCTGATAGCGCCATCGGGCAACGCCTGCCCTTTGAGGTCAATGGCCAAGAGGCCTACCTCGCGGTAAAAAGCCTCAAAGGTCGGCCCGGCACACGCTTTGCCATTGTGCAGCGCTCGCCCATTAGTACCTATGATGATATGCGCCCGCAGTTAGACGTCAGTCAGGCAGGGGGTGCGCGGCAGCAAAGCCAGGTGATCGAGCTCAAGTACCAAGGCCCAGACAAAGAGTTTGCCCGTGATTTTGTTAATGCTGTGGCGCAAACCTATTTAGAGCAAAATGTGGCGCGCCGTAGTGCCGAGGCCCGCCAAAGCCTTGCCTTTTTAGAAGAGCAGCTGCCGTTGCTTAAGCAAAATGTCGAGCAAAAAGAAGAGGAGCTGAGCCAGTTTCGCTCAAGCAGCGGGACAATCAGCATTCCCGAAGAAACGCGCGGCCTGCTGACACAGTCTATAGATTTAGAAAACCGTCGCCTCGAGTTAGAGATGAAGCGCGATGAAATGCGTCAGCGCTATACGGCTAACCACCCCATGCTCAAGGCGGTCGAGCAGCAGCTTGGGCAGTTGCGTGGGGCCACCGATGAGTTGGGCCTCCATATAGACGCCTTGCCACAATCACAGCGCGATTTGCTGCGCCTAGAGCGTGATGCCCAGGTCAACACCCAGTTGTATATTGCATTATTAAATAATGCCCAAGAACTGCGTTTGGCCGAGGCCGGCACCATTGGTAATGTGCGGATTATTGATTTTGCTGTTTTGGCCGAGCGCGCGGTCAAGCCCAAGCGCCTGCTAATTGTGGCCGTGGCCGCCATGCTCGGGCTCATGCTTGGGGTCTTTGCTGTGCTGGTACGCGGGTTTTTACGCCCTGCTGTACAAACTGCCGATGCATTAGAGCAGCGCACTGGGCTGACCACCTATGTCAGCCTACCCGTATCAGATGTGCAAAGTGGCCTCTTTGCTACATTGACTGGGCGGCGCCAAGATCGACGCCTGTTGGTCTATAGCAACCCCGACGACCCCGCTGTCGAAAGCCTGCGCTCACTGCGTACCGGGCTTGCCTTTGCCCTGATGGGCAGTGAGGGCAAGGCCCTGACTATTACCGGGGCCACCGCAGGGGTAGGTAAAAGCTTTGTAGCAGCCAATCTCGCTGCTTTACTGGCCATCGACGAGCAAAAGGTGGTCATCGTTGACAGTGACCTGCGCCGCGCCCGCCTGCATGAATACTTTGGCTACGAGCGCAAACGCCTCGGGCTGTCAGATGTCTTGTTAGGCAAGGCCACCGTGGAAGAAGCCCTCGTCAAAATCAACGATCTACTGTACGTGCTACCCGCTGGCACCACCCCGCCCAACCCAGGCGAGCTGCTGCTTAGCGACGGCTTTGGCGAACTAATCGAGCAACTTGAGGCCGAATACGACCACGTCGTCATCGACACCCCGCCCATCTTGCCCGTCGCCGACACCCTTGCCGTCATGCGCCACACCGCCGCCGCCTTTATGGTCGTACGCGCCGAACAAAGCACCGTACGCGAGGTACAAGACGCCGTCGCTCGCCTACGCACCGCCGGCGTCGACAAACCCCTCAAAGGCACCATCTTTAACGGCGTACGCCGCTTTAGACTCGGCTACGGCGCATCGTATAACTACTACTACTCTTATAAGTAGACAGCTGCTTTTGTTGTTAATTAGCGCAACTTGCTGCGAGTTGCAAAGGTTTAAATCCCGCCATGTCGTGGTAGGAGGGGGCTTTGGCTGGTAGCAGCCACAGCCATCAGCGCCACGATTTTAATGCGCTTTCAATTTTCTTGGTGCAATTCAATAACAGATCAATGACCTCATGCTGCCTGTCGGGCATCATACGGTGTTGGATGGTAGCAACAAAGACGGCCGCAATTGGTATCTTTTTGTTTTTATAGATGGGGTAACCAATGCCGCATACGTCGTAGGCAGCAGTGCCCTCGTCGATGGCTATACCATTACGGTTGCGGGTTTTAGCGATGACCTGGCGAAGCTTTTCCTCGGTGAGCTGGTAGGCATTGAGGCGTGGCTTAATGAATTCCATGGTTGTATCTATGTCGGCATCGCTCATCGCCGAGAGTATTGATAACCCCCCAGCCCCCATGCCCAAAGGGTGTCGATCACCCACTGTGCGTGTCATCGTTTGTATGGGGTAGTGGCCGGCAATACGGCTTAGGCACACCGACTCAAAGCCACTGCGAATCACCAAAAAAACCATATCCCCCGTTTTTTGTGCTAGCTGCTCGAGTGCGGGCTGGGCGATTTCCTGCAAGTTGTTTTCTGGTAGGGCGGCCAAACCTAGCTCGTAAAGTAAAGGCCCCAGTTGATAGCCCCGAGTGGTGCTGCGGGTAATGAGGCGTTCGCCCTCGAGGCGCTGCAAGAGGCGGTGTGCGGTTGATTTTTCTAGGCCCGCCAATTGTGCGATATCGATGAGACGCAAGCTTTTGGCTTGGCTAGAGGCAATGATTTTTAAAAGCTGAATGGCACGGCCCACAGTCTGGGCAGGAAGGCTTTTTTTGAGGTTGGTAGGCACTGTAATTCCCAATAAATGAAAATAATCTAGTTGTTATTATTATACCTTTGCGGCATTTTTATTGTTTGGTTCCCAAACTATTAAAAGATAGATGGGCAGATCTAACAAAATTATAACAATATATTCAACGAGATAGCCATAGGATCGGTCATTTGCCAGATATATGGCTAGGGGTTTTCTCTAGTTTATTGTGATAAGTGGGAACGCTCAATTTTGTTTATTGACATTGTTTTACCCTGCAATTAGGCTTTTATATCAATAGTTGAGACTTAATTCACAAGGGGTAAAGATGGCAAAAGTAGGGGCGAATATCCGCGCTAGGGTTCCTTATGAGCCCATCCATCAAAGAAAAAAGCTACGACTGCCAGATGATGGGCGCATTATTTTATGGACAATCGTCAATGTCGAAAATTGGGAGCCCGAGCGCCCCATGCCGAGGACAATTCTGCCCCCGCCGATGGGTCAACCTATGCTGCCCGATATACCCAATTGGGCGTGGCACGAGTATGGCATGCGTATCGGCTTTTGGCGTTTTCTCGAGGCGCTCGAGCAGCGCCAACAAAAGGTGACCCTAGCTGTCAATGGCAGTGCCTGCCAGATTTATGAGCAGGCCTGCCGCGCTGCCCACGAGGCCGGTTGGGAGTTCATAGGCCATGGCTATGTGCAGCGGCCTATGCATGCAGTTGATGATGAGCAACAAGCGATTCGCGACACCATCGCGGCGATTCGCGATTTTACCGGGCAGCCCCCCCGCGGCTGGGAAAGCCCTGGGTTGACCGAGACCGACCAAACCCTTGATCTTTTGGCTGCCGAGGGCATCGAGTACGTCGCTAATTGGGTTTTAGATGATCAACCAGTGCCCATAAAGGCCAAGTCTGGCTTGATGACGGCGCTACCGTATCCCGTTGAGATCAATGATGTGGTTTTAACGGCCGTGCAGCAGCAGCCCTCTGACGAGATTTTTCGGCGTGGGCGCGATCAATTCGATCGACTGTATTTAGAAAGCAAAGATTCCGTGCGGGTGATGTCAATTTCCTTGCATCCATTTTTGACTGGGGTGCCGCATCGTATCAAGTACCTTGAGCAGTTATATGACTACATATTGGGTCATGAGGGGGTGGTCCCCATGACTGGTAGCGAGATTCTAGATTGGTATCAAGGCCAACAATAAAAATAGTGGCGCATGCGCGCCGTTTGGCATTGTTAAAACAAAGGAGGAGTTGTGGCTTTCATCTTTGATGTGATGCCCACCGGGGTGGCAATTAAGGGGTCAGAGCAGCGCTTTCCTGTGCGCCGCATCTATTGCGTTGGCAGAAATTATTTAGAGCATATCCACGAGATGAAAGAGGGCGATGAGCGCGATCGGCCCTTTTTCTTTCAAAAGCCTACAGATGCCATCGTCGCACAAGGGGCGGTGGTGCCATACCCGCCTTTTACTGATGATTTTCAGTTTGAGGCCGAGCTAGTCATTGCGATTGGGGCACAGGCCAAAAACGTTTTAGTCGGGCAGGCTTTAGATGCGGTTTATGGTTATGCCGCTGGGGTTGATCTCACCCGTCGCGATCGACAGCGAGAGTCTTTTCGTGAGGGCAAGCCTTGGGAGGTCGGCAAGAGCTTTGATCATTCGGCTGTGGTTGGGGTGATTTCCCCTGCGGCCGAGCACGGGCATGCCTTAAAGGGTGCTATTACGCTTGAGCTCAATGGCGAGCAGCGTCAGCACGGTCGGCTTGAGCAGATGATTTGGAATCCGGCCGAGATCATTGCCCAATTGTCACAACAATATGTGCTGCACCCTGGTGATCTGATTATGACAGGCACCCCTGCTGGGGTAGGGCCGTTAGCACCTGGCGATAGGGTGCAGGTGTTTATCGATGGGCTCGGGCCTTTGCAGTTTTCAATTGGCCCAGAGGAGTAAGACCATGCTACCCACCGAGCGTATTGATTTTTCTGCCATTACCGAACGACAACCGTTGCTGCTGCCCGAGGGCAAGCGCATGGTGGTGTGGGTGATTGTCAACATCGAGGAGTGGGACCCTCGTGAGACCATGCCCCGTACGGTTTTGACCCCACCTGCTGGGGGCTCACCTAGCCCTGACATTCCTAATTGGGCTTGGCATGAGTATGGTAATCGGGTTGGTTTTTGGCGGTTATTAGAAAGTTTTGATGACTTCGAGGTGCCGGCCACTTTGGCGATCAATGGCAAGGCCGTGTCTACCTATGAGGCCATTTCCCGGGCTGCATTTGACCGAGGTTGGGAGTTCATGGGGCATGGTTTTGGGCAAAAAAACATGCAAAAGGTCGCTGATGAGCGCCAAGAAATACAAGATACTGTTAGGGCAATTCGCGATTTTACGGGTAGCCCACCGCGTGGGTGGTTGGGCCCTGGTTTGACCGAAACCTGGGAGACCCCCGACATGCTAGTACAAGAGGGCTTTGATTATGTTTGTGACTGGGTTTTAGATGATGAGCCTGTCGTACTCAAGACGCGCACTAAACCCATCGTCAACATCCCCTACACCCAAGAGTGCAATGATGTGGCCATGATGTTGATTCAGCACCACAAGGCTTCTGAATATTACGAGCGGGCGATGGATCAATTTCACCAGCTTTATCACGATAGCGAGCATTCGGCTCGGGTCATGGCGCTGGTGTTGCACCCTTATATTATGGGGGTGCCACATCGGGCCGGGTATTTTCGCAGGATCCTCAAAGAGATCAGTCAGTATCAAGACGTGGCTTTTTGGACGGGGGCCGAGATATACGATTGGTATCTCACCCAGCGACCAGATGCACTAAAGGGAGGGTAACTTGGGGACCCTTAGTCTTACACAGTTTTTAAATGGCCTCACGCTGGCGTCACTGTTGTTTATTGTGGCCTCGGGGTTCACCTTGATTTTTGGCCTATTGCAGATCGTGAACCTCTCGCACGGCGCCTTGTATTTGTTCGGGGGTTATATCGGGTACTCCGTTATTGCCGCTGGGGGCAATTTTGTGCTGGCCATCATTGGCGCCATGGCCTGTATTGCGTTGCTCGGCTTGGTGCTCGATGAGGTTTTATTGCGTTTTGTCCGTGGGCATGCGTTGCGGCAGGTATTACTAACTTTGGGGGTGGCTTTTGTCCTTAATGATATTGCCCTAGTAGTTTGGGGCGGCGATACCCTTTCTATTGCAACGCCCGAGATTTTCCGCGGGGCGGTTCGTGTCGCAGGCGCTTTTTACCCCAAATATCGTTTGTTTGTCTTTCTTTTGGGCATCGCCGTATTTATAGCTTTATGGCTTATTTTAAATAAAACCCGCTTGGGGATTCTGATCCGTGCAGGGGTCGATGACCCACAAATGGTTCAGGCTATGGGCATCAACATACGCCATGTGTTTTTGGCGACCTTTATGTTGGGGGCCTCATTAGCAGGCTTGGGTGGGGTTGTGGGTGGGGCATTTTTGACGCTGTATCCCACGGCTGACTCTGAGATTCTAGTTTTTTCTTTGGCTGTAGTGATTATCGGCGGTCGGGGTAGCTTGGTTGGGGTCGCGGTGGGCGCATTGCTGGTTGGTTTGCTCAATACTATTGGGCAGGTGATGTTCCCCGAGTTGGCATATTTTGTCATCTTTGGTCCCATGGCTTTAATCCTCGCTTTTCGTCCTATGGGTCTTTTCGGGAGGAAGGCGTAATGAGTATGCAACGTACCGGGCGGCGTGACCCGCTTGTTATCGCATTGGGTTGGGTCATCTTTATTTTTGGGGTGTTGCCTCTTTTCGCCTCAGGTTATCAGGTCAGTATTGCCAATGAGATTCTTATTTTTGCGTTGCTGGCCATGGCCATTGATATGCTCAGCGGCTATGCCGGGCGCACCTCTTTAGGTCATGGTGCGATTTTTGGGGCCGCAACCTATGTGGTGATTTATTGGACCTCAGTGGTTGGCGGGTCGGTCTGGGTTGGGTTGCTGTTGGGTATTTTGACTTCGACCCTTATCGCCGCAGTTTTTGGGCTTTTGGCCGCCCGCGTCTCGGGGGTGTATTTCTTATTGCTAACTTTGGCGTTGGGCATGATTGTCTGGGGGGTTGCCCTGCGCTGGACGAGTGTTAGCGGGGGCGAAAATGGTCTGCGCGGTATTGGCCGACCAGAAATAATCGCTGACCCCATGGTGTTTTATTACACCTCTTTGGCAGTGGTTGTGATCGCCACAGCTTTGATGTGGCGTATTGTGCAGTCCCCCTTTGGTCTTACCTTGCAAGGCATTCGTGATAGTGAAACCCGTATGAGTAGTTTGGGTTATAACGGGCCGTTTCACATGTTTTTGGCCTTTACCATCACGGGTTTTTTTGCAGGGGTTGGTGGGGCGTTGTATGCCCTGTTTAATAACTTTGTGAGCCCCTCTACCGTCGAGCTATCACAGTCTGTTGAAGGGCTGCTGATGGCCATTATCGGTGGGGTGGGTACTTTATTCGGTGCATTTATTGGCTCGGCCATTATTATTTTGTTGGAAAATCTGGTCAGCCAATATACCGCTCGTTGGTCAATGGTGCTGGGCTTCATGTTTATTTTGATCATGATTTTAGCGCCAGAAGGCATTTTGGGCTCAATACACAAATTTAGAAATAGAAAGCAAAACCAAAAAATTGGGCTCTAAACAAATAACTTAGGAGGTTTAGAGATGGAACGTAGAAAGTTTTTACTCACCACATCAACATTGGCAGTCGCCACGGCAATGACCACGGGGCTGTCTTCTTTACCAGTATTGGCCCAGGGCAGAAAGCCGATAAAAATCGGTCTGATGGCCCCCCTAACAGGGGTAGTAGCAGCCGGGGGCAAGGAAATCGTCGAGGGGTTTGAGCTGTATTGGCAAGAGCGCGACATGGAGGTTGCCGGGCGCCCAGTCGAGATTATCGTTGAGGACGATGCTGGTAACCCCGATACCGCCTTGCAAAAGGCTCGGCGCTTGGTCGAGCAGGAAAATGTTGATTTTCTGTTTGGTAATTTGCTCGCCAATACGGGTTTGGCCGTCGCCAACTATGTGAAAGACAACGGGGTGCCGTATTTTATCCCGGTGATTGCGGCTGACGACCTCACCCAAAGACAGCGCACCAGAAACGTGATTCGGGTGGCGGGTTATACCGCTAGCCAAATGCCGCGGGCACTTGCCGACTGGGCGCTCAAGCAAGGATACCGGCGCATGGCCACCATCGCCCAAGATTATGCCTTTGGGCACGAGCAGTGCGCAGGTTTTGCACAGGTCTTTACTGAAGGGGGCGGCGAGATAGTTGCACAGCTTTGGAACCCATTGAATACCGCTGACTTTAGCCCTTATATCGGTCAGTTGGCCGATATGGACTTAGACGCAGTGTTTGCGATGGAGTTAGGGGCTGATGCCGCACGCTTTATGAAGCAATACATCGACTTTGGTATGAAAGATCAGGTGCCTTTAATCGGGGCGCAAAACTTTACAGACCAATCGGTGATTCGCACAATGGGCGAGGATTTCGAGGGGGTTATCTCATCGGCACATTTTGCCGAGGGCTCAGACAACCCACAAACCGCTCAATTCGTAGAAGACTACCTCAAGAAATTTGGCCGACTGCCCTCTTTGTATGGATTTTCACACTACTCGGGGGCCAAGTGGGTAGCCGAGGTGATAGAGTCGCTCGATGGGGATATTTCTGACCGCGATCAGTTTATCGATGCCGTGCTAGATAGCGAACTGACTGACTCACCATTGGGCCACCCAGTGCGCTTTGACGACTATGGCAACCCTGTCTATGACATTTATATCCGTAGGGTAGAAAAAGGGCCCGATGGCCGTTACTGGAACGTGCCGATCGAGACCTACCCAGAGGTATCGCAGTTTTGGACATACGACCCCGAGGAATATCTTAAAAAGCCCGTCTTTTCTAGAGATTACCAAGGGATTGGCGACTAAGTAGTCTGCAATAGCCCGTATATAGTCTGCAGTAGTCTGCTTGTTTTTTTGCTTGGCGGGCTGTCGGTTGCCCAGTGGCCCACCAAGCAGCCTTGTAGGTGGTCTTCCCAGCGTCTTGTCGAGGTATCTGCTAAGTAGCCTGTATTAGGGCCTGGTAGGGGTAATACCCAGGGTATTGCTCCTGTTTTCACTATCAGCTGAGAGTGTGTATCGTGTCAGAAACAGCACTAATCCTTGAGGATATCGTAGTTGCTTTTGGTGCCCTAAAGGCTGTTAATAACGTCTCTATTCGCATCAATAAGGGTGAGCGTCGAGCGATTATTGGGCCCAACGGTGCTGGCAAAACTACGCTTTTTAATGCCGTCACAGGGCTATACCCCCCGACTAGTGGGCAAATTGTATTTGACGACAAAAATATTACCCGATTGTCAGCCTTTCGGCGATCGCGATTGGGTATCAGTCAAACCTTTCAAATCACGAACCTCTTTCCCACGTTGACCGTACACCAAAATATGCTGCTCGCCTTATATGGCAATTCGGCGCATAAATTTTCTATCTTGGGCCGTAAACGCATGACCGGCGCAGAGGCCAGCATGGTTGAAGAGGCCTTAGCTATATCTGGGCTAAGCGGCCGTGTGGCCACTGCGGTGCAAGAGCTTTCCTATGGTGAGCAACGTCAGCTCGAGTTAGCGATGGCGTTGGTTACACAACCAAAAATATTGTTGCTCGATGAGCCCGCTGCTGGGCTATCACCAGCTGAGCGTAGAGTGCTGACCTCGATTATTGCTGATTTACCACGTGATTTAACCATGGTCATGATTGAGCATGATATGGATTTGGTTTTGCAGTTGGTTGATTGGGTCACTTGCCTCAACAATGGTGAGATGCTGGCCGAAGGGGCGCCAGCAGAAATCAGCGAAAATGAGTATGTAAGAGATGTCTATTTGGGGAGGGCACGTGAATAGATTAATGGTCGAGGACGTACACAGCTATTACGGCGATGCACATGTGTTAGACGGGGTGAGCTTGCATGTCAATCAGGGCGAGATCGTGGCCTTGCTTGGGCGCAACGGGATGGGCAAAACCAGCCTGATATCCTCTATTATGGGTTTGGCCGAGCCACAGGTAAAGCAGGGCTCAATCATGTGGCAAGGTCAAGAATTACGCGGCCTTCAACCCCACGAGATTGCCCGCCGAAAGATCGCGTTGGTACCACAGGGCAGGCGACTTTTCCCCTCTTTAAATGTGACCGAGCATTTAACCATGCTCAAATCTAGAGACAGCAAAAAAGGCTGGACCATAGAGCGTATTTTTGAGCTGTTCCCACGGCTAGAAGAACGCAAGCATCATGGCGGTAATCAACTATCGGGAGGTGAGCGCCAGATGCTCGCGATCGCCCGAGCCCTCATGATCGACCCCGAGCTTATCTTGATGGATGAGCCCTCTGAAGGGCTTGCACCGGTGATGGTGCAGCACCTAGAAAGCATCATTATAGAGCTCAAAGCCGCCGGACTCGGTATCTTGCTAGTAGAGCAAAACCTGTACAGCGCGTTAGAGGTCTGCGACCGAGCCTACGTGATGGAAATCGGCAAAATTGTTTTTGAGGCCAGCACCCAAGAACTCAAAGCCGATCAAAGTGCATTGATGGACTACCTAGTTGTTAGCTAACGCAACTTGCTGCGAGTTGCAAAGGTTTAAATCCCGTTATGTCGTGGTAGGTGGGGGCTTGGGTTGGCACCTCGACAATCTCTGCATGATGTCCTTGAGCCTGAATGCGCCATGCAAATGCAACTTGTAGATCAAAAGGGGTGTTTTTGTCTTTTGGGTTTCCCGCGATGTATATTTTTCTTTGTGGGTCGGCTTTAATTTCATCCACATGGAAATAGGGATCGTAACCCTGGGCAATTCTTTGTATGGATTTTGAAAAGGCAAGGGGCCGATCTCTTTTCATTAGCCGCATTGCTTGACGTGGCAGATAATCATAGGTACCCGAGGTCATTACTGCACACAATATGTCATCACGCCCCATGGTCAACATAGCAGCAGCAACAGTTGCGCCACCACTATGGCCCAGCAAGATGAAATTTTTTATCCCATAACGTGATTTTAAATTATCAAGCGCATGATAAATTGGGCGAAACTCTAGCTCAGATCGTTTGTCTTTGTGGTAACCGCTTGAGCCATAAGTGCCTGGCCGAGCCATGACCACCACTGGTACATCAGCTGCTCTTTTTGATTGTCGTTGAGCGTAAGACAGTTGTGCTCGAAGCGTGTTATTTTTAATTTCATCAGTAGGAGTCCGACTAGCTAGGTCTCTATCACCATAAAATTGAATAATCACGGTCTGTTGATGGCTAAGGTTTGTGCTCGCAAAATAACGAATACAGTGCGCACCCAATGAGTGCTCAACCCAAAGATAGGAATGGATATCGGGGCACTGGCTGGCAACGCCATCGTAGCTCCACGGCAAATAATTGCTACTTAACTCGGTTTTTGCCCATGAAAGCGCTGGCCAAATTACTAAATAGCAAAAAAATGCGTAGAAAAAAATCGCTGCTCTAAAGTTCAACAAATTATTAATGCGCATATTTGATCTAGGAGTGGGTTAGTTTTGGGTGGTTTATGCATTTATCAGCTGCTTTTCTAACAATTCAGCAATCTCACCAAAGTCAGAATATAACCCCGAACCTTTTATTAGTAACAAATCATTTCTTTGGATGAAGTCTTTTAGAAAACTAGCTGCTGCTTGAGCTGTGTCAAAGTGTGGGCCAAGCATATTAGCAGGTAATACCTCACGTAAATATTTCATCTCTTCGCCATGAGTTAGAACTATTTGAGCTCCAGAATGCATAATTGGGTCTAATAAGTTTTGGTGTGTTGTTTTTGCCAACTCTCCTAAGTGAACAATTCGGCCAAGTAGGGCTATTTTTCTGCCCTCACTTGGCTGGTCTTTTAAAATGGAAAGAGCGTTAACGACAGATAAGTATTCTGTATTAAAACTATCGTCAATCATAGTAAAAACACCACCTTTAACTTTTATTTTTTTAATCGACATGCGTGCGCTCAACGGGCTGTAGTTTTGCAAAGCGAGAGCTATATCTGCAGGTGAAAACCCTAGTGCTATTGCGGCTGCAAAGGCTGCACCAGCATTTAGAGCAAAGCCTTGTCCTGAGCCACCAATAAAAGTATCTACAGTTTCGTTTCTAAATGTAAGGCAAATCTTTATTTGATCGAGCCCTAGCTGCTCGCTATCAATTCTTACGTTGCAATCTGAGGTGGTGCCAAAAACAAAAATTTTTTTCGCGTGTTTTTCTGCTTGCTCTAGGACCCAGTTAAAATGAGGGATGTTTCTACAGATAATTGCAATCTTTGACCCAGTTAGCCCATCAAAAACTCTTGATTTCCATTTCGCAACATCTTGGGTGCTTCGATTTCCAGGGCCTATCTGCGAGAGACCAACTGCAGTCAGAATACTAATGGTAGGCTTAATGAGCCTTGTTATAGGGCCTCTACGCATCCATAATGCACTTTGAGCAATCTCTACAATGGCTGCATCATATGATGGGGATAGGCTAGCTAAGGCGCCAGGCGCACCAACTCGACTGTTGTAATTGTCGGCGGTTGCAAGTGTCTTAAAGCCTAAGTTATTTAATAAGTATTGCAGCATATCAGTAGTTGTTGATTTACCAACCGTGCCGGTAATAGCAATGACAGGTTTTTTAAATCGCGCTCTAGCAGCTAGCCCTAGTTCTATATAGCAGCGCACAGGGTCTTTTACCAACAGCTGGGGAAAGTTTTTTGGTAGCTCTTTAACTGGTCGACTAACTATTGCCCCATTTAGTTGGTTGGTTAACGCGGGCAAGACATTGTGCCGATCAAAGTTTTTCGTGATGGTTCTGTTGCTTTGTTCGTGACGAGCGCGGTCATGGCTGTCGTGCCCGATAAATAATATAGGGGTGGCTGCATCTTTTATAAATGATTGGCCCATCACAACAGAGCGGACAAACCAGCCCTCTGGCGGTGGGGTTAACCATTTTCCTTTTGTAATGACTGCTAATTGCTCTGCATTCCAAGTGTGGTCATCGGCAATGCTTTTTTTAAAGATGCCCTGCGGAAACTCAGTTTGGTAACAGCCAGGTTTAAGTTTGTCTTCTAATTTGGGTTGATAATCTAACTCGAATCTGATGGGTAAGCTAATGCGTTTGGTTTTGTTTTGATAAGATACCAGTCCGACAGTTAGTTGCAGTGGTATGTTTTCCCACTCGCGATATTGAGGTGGCCTTAGACCATAATAGTCACGGTAGATTTTACCTTTTTCCCACTTGCTAGTTGGTAAAAGCCAGTCACAGGGGTCATGGTCCATCCCTATTCCCCATGGAGGCATTTCAGTTTTTTCGAGGGGCTCTGCCATGAAATAAATGCGATAGTCTTCATCGGTTTTTTCTATGAGCTGCCAGAAACTTTCAACCCAGAGCATTTCTCTGTGCGTAAATCGATTAGGTGTTGCCTTGACGCCTAGCAGCATCAGTGGACCAAGAGTGATGGGTTGTATTACAGCCTGCTGGGGTATTTGCTCGACTGTGCAGTGTGCAGGCAGTTCAAATGACTGCTCATAGCGCTGTGCTTTTTTTTGGGGTGTAAATATCGGTAGTTGCTTATTGTTTTGTTGTTTGTTTGGTGTGAGCAATGTCAGATAACCAGTTCCATCTTTTGTTATTTTTAGGCTGGTGCCTAGCTCGTGGCATTGTTTCATATACTTTTGAGTAACGTGGCGCGCTTCATGGCTTTGTAGTTGTATGCTTTGTGCAAACCCCACCCCTACAGGTATGAATTCAATAGCTGTAATGCCACGGCGGGTCATAAATAATTTAAAAGCTGCTCCGTCTTCAGGCGTTTTTCGCTTAGAGTCAAAGAGAAAATCGCCCGCGTCATAAATTATTGGTTTGTTTTTATAAACCTCTATCCCTTGCAATACATGTGCAGATGAGCCCAGTAGGGCGTCGGCTCCGAGGTCAATAATACTGCGCGCAAGCTCTATATCATTTGTTGTGGGTTTGGGCTGGAAGTTATTACCAAAATGGGCGGCTACTAGTACCAGATGTGCTTTTTTTCGGGCCTGTTGGATGACTTTGCCCAAGTGTTTTTTTAAGCTGCTCGTATCGCCTGGTGCAAAATAAGCGGTGCCTGCTTTGCTCTTTGTGGCAGCAAAGCGCTTTTCAGTGAAATCAATGCTAATTAAAGCGACATTGATGTCATTTAAGGTCACGATTGCAGGCTGCAAAGCCTGTTCGAGGTCTTTCCCACTACCTATACTTTCTATTCCTACGGAGTTTAGTAGTTGCTTTTGTTGTAGTAGGGCTTGGGTACCATAATCGCCTGCATGGTTGTTTGCTGTAGTGACTAAATCTATATCTGCTGCCAAGAGGACGTCTACCATCTCTGGGCGGGCACGGTAATAATAAGGACCGCCTCCGCCTTTGTCGAAGCCTTGTTCGCCCATATTACTAATTACGCATTCTAAGTTAACAGCTCTGTAATCTGCATTGGCTAGTGCAGGTATTTTTAAAATGTTTTTTATGCCGATTTCTGCGGTTTTATAGTGTTGTCTGCGGGCCAAATTAATATCACCACACCAAATCAATGTAGCGCTTTTTTCTGCAGGTTTAATTTGATTGGACCTTAGGTGGCTGGCGCTTATTTGTTGGTTTTTTGCATGCAAAGCTTTTTTCCATTGTGCTACTGTCTGTTCTGGTACAAAAAAAAGTACTGGCCAGCCAATGCTATTTAAGGCAGGCGCCCAATCTTGCCTGTTATCAGTTATAAAAATATTGTTTGTTTGAGCAGAGAATCTTTGTTTTAACCATGCACTAACAAGTTCTTTTTCTGAGTCGAAACACGTGTATCTACCCGTATTAGGATTAAACCATTGTATGAGTGTGATTTGGCCGGATTGGGAAAAGGTTCTGCTTAGGCAGCGGTGGCCTTGTGGGGTGTAGCAATCTTCTTTCAGTATGCGTTCTTTATCCCCCAAATACTGGGTAACAGCAAGTTGCCCAAATACGTTAAATTTATCGCGCTGTATTTTTCTGCGGTTATAAAAATAGTTGATGTAGTTAGGTGTTGTTCTTTCAGCATCGCGCCAAACAATGTACATGCGCATCTCACCATTAGGGTGCCGTATGCGCTGATGAGGCGTTCTAGTATTATCTACTTCAATAACTTGCCAACTGCTGTCATAGTTTATTTGTGCGGCTGGATGGTTTCTGCCATCGCTTATCCCCATTAGGTCTTCATAAAGATTGAGCATGGGTATTTCAGGACGCACTATGCCTTTTTCCTTATATTCTTGCCAATTAAGTTGGATGTTTGGGTTTAGGCTCATTGTGAGCATAATAGGTGTTATCTGCAGATGCTCAACGAATAAATTTACCTGTTCAACGTAAGCGCGATCATGCTTTCTTAATCGTCGGTCAAAGTTATCGGTACAGAAAAAATATTGACTCGAGGTTGTAAGGTTCTTTTTCATTTTGTCCGCTCTTAGTGTGGGATTGAATACAGTATCAATAATTATTACAAAATAAGTTTAGGGGCGGGTCATCGTAAGCACAGCTAGGTGCATAGGTATGTGCAGGTGTAAATTATTGGAAGCCTAAAGTAAAAAGCATTAGGCAGCAGCTCAATGACTATATTAGGGGCATTTGAATATTTATTTACGGTTGTTGACGATTTTCAGGGCTGATCTTGGCCGCGACGCCAATAGCAATATTAGTACAAACCATTAGACTAACGTAGTAGTGGGAAAATTGTATGCAGCGCAAAGCCTGCACCAAATGGTTTTTATAGCTTTAGAAAGAAAATACAACATGATTACAGTCAGCGAATTATCAGGAACAGCTTGGGTACGTGATGAGAGCGGCGAACTGCGCGCCTTGCAAGAGGGTGATCGTATCCCTGTCGATGCGGAAGTCATTACCGCGCCCGGTGCAAGTATTAGCTTGCAAGCCGATGGCATGCCGTCGTTTACTGTCGGTGGCGACCGCGAAATAACCCTTGACCCAAGCTTATTTGGCGATGCTGAAGGCCTCGACGCAACCGAATCATCGGTGCCCCCATTGGCCAACTCAGAGGCCGAACGTATCCTAGCAGCCTTAGACGCTGGCGAAGACCCCTTTGAAGAATTAGACCCCACCGCTGCAGTACTTGGCGGTGCTGGTGGCGCTGACGGCGGAAGCAGCTTTCTCAGACTGCTTGACCATTTGGAAACCACAACTCCGCTGGCATTGGCCTACCCTAGACCCGCAATAGAAACCGATCCAATTTACTACCAACCTGGCGAAGACATCGCCGGAGCAGCCAACCCTCTCATCGATGACGAGGGTGGCCAGCCAATTAATCCTGAAGAAGAAATCATAGACGACGGTGATGCCGACGCTGATGCAGATGCAGATGCTGACGCCGATGCAGATGCTGATGCTGATGCGGACGCTGATGCCGATGCCGATGCCGACGCGGATGCTGATGCTGACGCTGATGCCGACGCTGATGCCGATGCGGATGCCGATGCCGATGCAGACGCTGATGCTGATGCAGACGCCGACGCTGATGCCGATGCAGATGCCGATGCAGACGCTGATGCTGATGCAGATGGCGACGCTGATGCTGATGCTGACGCCGATGCTG
>Ga0209487_1002145_pt1 | contig 16207 bp, 13 predicted proteins | sample Poulit2012_FD_187524 | JGI IMG/M metagenome (GOLD analysis project Ga0209487, IMG submission 187524) | Agricultural soil microbial communities from Georgia to study Nitrogen management - Poultry litter 2012 (SPAdes) (version 2) | ecosystem: Environmental > Terrestrial > Soil > Agricultural land...
TAATTTTGTTTCAGCCAAAGTTAAGGAAGTGAGATTGATATACAAAATTTCATCAATCGATACAATCAACAATCATTCATTTGAATTTTATTATCAGCAAACTAAAACCTAAAAAATTCAAATTTCCGTTTATATATAGAGTTTTAATTATACAAATCATAATATATCTCAGCTTTTGTTGAAACTCCAATTAACAAATGCTCTAATTCGCTCAAAATTTGCTAATTTTGCAACTCGATTAAAAGACCTTATCATCATTAAGGCAAAAAAATATTAATTGATAATCACATCATTCAAACAAAACAAAATGTCAAAATCAAAGATTCATTACACTATGACCGATGAGGCACCAATGTTGGCAACGCATTCGTTTTTGCCCATTGTTCAAGGCTTCACTAAATCAGCGAACATTGAAATTGAAGTTGCAGATATTTCACTTGCAGGTAGAATATTGGCGAACTTTCCTGAATTTTTAAAAGACGATCAAAAAATTTCGGATGCACTTGCAGAATTAGGTGCTTTGGCCAAAACTCCTGAAGCCAACATCATTAAATTACCAAATATTTCAGCTTCTATTCCTCAGCTAAACGCTGCTATCAAGGAATTGCAATCCAAGGGTTATCAAGTTCCAAATTATCCTACCGAACCTAAAAATGATGAAGAGAAATCGATTCAAGCAAAATATGCAAAAGTCTTAGGTAGTGCAGTAAACCCTGTTTTAAGAGAAGGAAACTCTGACCGAAGAGCAGCCCGAGCGGTTAAAAACTTCGCCAAAGCAAATCCTCACAGAATGGGCGAATGGAGCAAAGAGAGCAAAACCGATGTTGCTCATATGCAAGAAGGGGATTTCTACGGAACTGAATCTTCTACAACTATTGAAAATGACACCGAATACAAAATTGTTTTTTATGGTAAAGATGGTTCGACTAAAGTTTTGAAACAAGCTGCTCCTTTATTGGCAGGAGAGATCATCGATACTTCCATCATGAGCTTAAATTCTTTGAAATCTTTTGTAAATGAAGCCATTCAAGAAGCAAAAGACAGAGATGTATTGTTGTCAGCTCACTTGAAGGCAACTATGATGAAAGTTTCTGACCCAATTATGTTTGGTGCAATTGTAGAAACTTATTTCAAGGAAGTATTTACAAAATATGCTGATTTATTCAAGGAATTAGACATCAATCCAAACAACGGATTGGCTAATTTATATGACAGAATCAAAGGTCATGCTGAAGAAGAAAACATCAAAGCGGACATCGAAAAAGCAATTGAAAACGGACCGAGAATCGCAATGGTAAACTCAGACAGAGGAATTACCAATTTCCATGTTCCTTCGGATATAATCGTCGATGCTTCTATGGCTTCGTTGGTTAGAAATGGAGGTAAAATGTGGAACAAAGATGGACAGGAAGAAGATACAGTTGCTATCATTCCTGATCGCTCTTATGCTGGTTTCTTCCAAGCGGTTATCGATGATATGAAAGAAAATGGAACTTTGGATCCTACAACTATGGGTACCGTTCCAAACGTTGGACTGATGGCTCAAAAAGCTGAAGAATATGGTTCGCATGACAAAACTTTCCAAGCCGATGCTGAAGGAACTATTAAAGTTGAAGAAGTTAATGGAAATGTTTTATTGGAACAAAAAGTTGAAGCAGGTGACATTTTCAGAATGTGTCAAGTAAAAGATGCTCCTATCCAAGACTGGGTGAAGTTAGCTGTCAATAGAGCCAGACTATCCGATACTCCAGCTATTTTCTGGTTGGATGAAAATAGAGCTCACGATAGAGAGGTTAGAAAGAAAGTTGAAACTTACTTGAAAGACCATGACACTACAGGTTTAGACATTCGAATCATGAATGTAAACGATGCGATGAGAGAAACTTTGAAAAGAGCAAGAGAAGGCAAAGACACCATTTCTGTTTCAGGTAACGTATTGAGAGATTATATCACCGATATGTTCCCGATTTTAGAATTAGGTACTTCTGCCAAAATGCTTTCTATAGTTCCATTGATGAATGGAGGTGGATTGTTTGAAACTGGTGCGGGAGGATCTGCTCCAAAACACATCGAACAATTCATCGAAGAAGGATATTTAAGATGGGATTCTTTGGGTGAATTCCTGGCTTTGCAAGCATCACTTGAACATTTGGCTCAAACACAAGACAATCCAAAAGCTCAAGTTTTAGCCGATGCATTAGATGAAGCAAATGCTAAATTCTTAGAAACCAACAAATCGCCTGGTAGAAAATTAGGAACTATCGACAACAGAGGTTCTCATTATTATTTAGCGATGTATTGGGCAGAAGCTTTAGCAAATCAAACCAAAGACAATGAATTGGCAGATAAATTTGCTCCAATTGCTGAGCGACTAAAATCCAATGAGGACAAAATCAATGAGGAATTAATTGGTGCGCAAAATAAACCACAGGATATCGGTGGATACTACAAGCAAGACGAAGCTAAGACTTATGCTGCAATGCGTCCATCTGAAACTTTAAATAACATCATAGATAGTATTTAAACTTCTGATAACTAAACGAAAACAGTCCTTTCAAATTTTTGATTGGACTGTTTTCTGTTTTGTAGAATTTTCAAAGCTTTAACAAACACATAAACAATTGAAAATCAATGTTCATTTGTTTAATTTCAATAAAGATTTCTACAAAGCTTTTGGGAACATGATGAATTCCGTATTTTTAACCAAAATTTTATCAATATGAACTATTCAAACCTATTAATCGATTTATCAGACAAGATAGCAACTGTAACGCTTAATCGTCCAAAGGCTTTAAACGCTTTAAACAAGGATTTACTTTCTGAAATAAGTTCATTTTTAGATGAAGCAAAAAATAATTCAGACATACGAGTTATCATTTTCACTGGAAGTGGAGACAGATCCTTTGTAGCGGGCGCCGACATCAAAGAGTTCAGTGATTTCAATGGAGCACAAGGAGCTGAATTGGCGAGAAAAGGTCAAGAAGAAGTTTTCAATAAAATCGAACAATTCCCAAAACCAATCATAGCAGCGATTAACGGATTTGCATTGGGAGGTGGATTGGAATTGGCAATGGCAGCTGACTTTAGAATTGCTTCTGAGAATGCAAAGTTAGGTTTGCCAGAAGTTACCTTAGGATTGATTCCTGGTTACGGAGGTACACAACGCTTGCCAAAATTAGTCGGTAAAGGAAGAGCGGCGCAAATGATTTTCACTGCAGAAATGATTTCAGCACAAAGAGCTTTTGAAATCGGTTTGGTCAATGAGGTCGTAAGTCAAGAAGATTTATTAGAAAAAACCAAAGCCATAGCTTCAAAAATTGCTCAAAATTCATCTGTAGCTATTGAAAAAGCAATAGAAGCAATTAATTCAAGTGATACAAAAGAAGGTTTTGAAATCGAAATAAAAAGTTTTGGCGAACTATTCGAAAAAGAAGATTTCAAAGAAGGAGTGGGTGCATTTTTAGAAAAAAGAAAGCCCAATTTTAAATAAATTGTTTGACTGAACTTAAGTTTTATTAATTTTAGTTCAGTCAAATTCATTTTCGGTCATAAGAATAGAATTCTTTACCGATGATAAAATAAAAATTTATGACGAATTTTTTCGACCACCTAAAGCACGAATTTGTGTTGCCACTTCAAAATCCAGTATTGGTTTTCTCACTGATATTGTTCATTATTTTGTTGGCACCAATTCTGTTAAAAAGGTTAAATATTCCCGGAATCATCGGATTAATTATTTCTGGTGTAATCATTGGACCGCATGGTTTCAACATACTTGAAAACAATTTTGGCGTTCAGTTATTTTCCACCATAGGTTTATTGTATATAATGTTCATCGCAGGTTTAGAATTGGATCTCAACGAATTCAAGGCCAATCGGAACAAGAGTTTAGTCTTTGGTGCCTATACATTTCTGATTCCTATCGCCATCGGTTTTCCAGTGATGTATTATGCTTTAGGCTACTTTTACGATTTTGATTTCAATGCCAGTTTCCTCACAGCCAGTATGTTTGCAACCCATACGCTCATCGCTTATCCAATCGTCAGCAAAATGGGTGTCTCTAAAAATCAAGCGGTTGCAATCACAGTGGGTGGAACGATTTTAACCGACACCGCAGTTCTTATCATTTTGGCAATAATTTTAGGAAATAGCAAAGGAACGCTGGATCAAGCATTTTGGGTTCAATTTGGAGTTTCTTTGGCAATTTTCTCTGCCATTATGTTCATTTTAATTCCAAGAGTTGCCAAATGGTTTTTCAAAAAATTGGAAAGTGAAAAACATGCCCATTATATATTTGTTTTAGCCGTAGTATTTTTCGCTGCGTTCTTAGCAGAAGCAGCAGGAATTGAGGCCATCATCGGTGCTTTCGTCGCTGGTTTGGCCTTAAATCCATTGATTCCAAATTCTTCAGCTCTGATGAATAGGATTGAATTTATGGGGAATTCTTTGTTCATACCATTCTTCTTGATTTCAGTAGGTATGTTGGTTGACGTCAGCGTTTTATTGAGTGGGTCTGAAGCAATAGTTGTATCGATCACTCTGAGTGTTGTAGCAATCGTTGGAAAATGGTTGGCAGCATGGTTCACACAAAAAACATTTAAATATACATCGGCTGAAAGACAAGTTATTTTTGGGTTAAGTAGTGGTCACGCAGCTGCGACACTTGCGATTATCATGGTTGGATACAGAGAAGGAATTATCGATGAAGGCATACTTAACGGAACCATTGTTTTAATTTTAATTACCTGTGTTATAGCTTCTTTCGCAACAGAAAAAGCAGCAAAAAAGATTGCTATTGCCGAAAGAGATATCACTTCAACTGTAGAAACGAAAAGTCAGAGCAAATACAACGAGAGAATTTTGATTCCAGTGGCGAATTTGGATTTTCTTGAAAAATTACTCGATTTCGCATTGATCATCAAAGATAAAAACTCGGACAATCCAGTTTCACTTTTATCTGTAGTTCCGAACAATGATGAGGCTGAAACCAATATTTTAAAATATAGAAATGAATTAGAAAAATTCATTGTTCAAGGTTCAGCCACCGAGACAAACATAGATATAATAACAACCATCGATCACAATCCGGCCAGTGGAATCGCAAGAGCTGCCAAAGAAATCATGGCTGATTTTGTAATTTTGGGTTGGCCGAGAAAATCTGCATTTATCGATAGGATTTTAGGTGAAAAAATTGATTCAATTGTCAATAATATCGATAAAAATCTCATCATAGGGAATTTCACAAGACCTTTGATAGAGAACAAAAAGTTGGTGTTTATATGTCCGCCATTTTCAGAAAAGGAGATTGGATTTATAGCCATAGTTCAAAAAGTGATTAGAATTTCGCAAGAATACACCATACCCATTACTTTGTATTCAGAAGAAAAAACTTACAAAGCGATTCAAAGCATTATGAAAACCAATAAGCTAAGTGGTAAAATCAATCATATAAACTTTACTTATTGGGAAGATTTCTTGATCATTACAAAGGAATTTTCAGATAATGATTTGATCATATTTAATGCTGCGAGAAGAGGTTCGATATCTTATGCGAGTTATTTAGAAAAAGTACCTGAAAAACTTGAAAGGTATTTGAACAAAAACAATTTAATTGTATTTTATCCACAAGAGAACACTTCAGGAGTTGTTATTGACGACTATGGAGATTTCAGCGCAGCGCCTTTGAACAAAGGAATTGAGGCATTTGATAAATTGGGAAGAGGAATTGGAAGTATATTTAGAAAAGATAAAGACAAAAAATAATATGAATTTAAAAGATAAAGTTGCCTACATAACAGGTGGAACAAAAGGGATCGGATTGGGAACAGCAAAAACTTTGTTGGATGCTGGAATGAGAGTTGCCATTAGTGGACGTAATTTAGAAAAAGCTAAAGAAGTAGCGGCTTCGTTGGGTGATACATCTAAAATCATAGGATTGTCTTCCGATGTGAGTAATTTCGACGATGAACAAAAAGCCGTTGAGCAGATCATTCAACACTTTGGACAATTGGACGTAGTGTTGGCCAATGCGGGAGTAGGAATTTTCAATTCGGTTGATGAATTAGAATTAGAAGAATGGAATCAAATGATCAACACCAATTTAACCGGTGTTTTTCATACTTTAAAAGCAAGTGTAGAGCAACTTAAAAAATCTGAAGGCTATTATATAACTTTAGCGAGTTTGGCAGGTACTAATTTTTTCGAAAATGGAGCTGGATACAATGCTTCTAAATTTGGAGTGGTTGGATTTACACAGGCGGCTATGCTTGATTTGAGAAAATTCAACATCAAAGTATCTACTATAATGCCTGGGTCTGTGGCCACTCATTTTAACAATCATACACCTAATGAAAAAGATGCTTGGAAAATACAACCCGAAGATATAGGACAATTGGTTTTAGATTTGTTGAAAATGAATCCAAGAACTTTACCGAGCAAAATAGAAGTACGTCCTACAAGGCCTGATTTGAAATAATTCGAATCAATTGTATTTTTTATTTATTTAATCCTAATTTTGTTATAAAATTTATAAAAATGTTAGTTGTATCTGCTATCAAAGAAAACAAAGAAAAAGTCATTGAAGGACTTAAAAAGAGAAATTTCAACGATTTACATCTCATTGATGAAGTCATAAATGTTGACGAATTGCGTCGTAAAACACAATTTGAATTGGACAACCTATTAGCAGAATCCAACAAGCTTTCGAAAGAGATTGGTGAATTATTCAAACAAGGAAAGGCTGAGGAAGCTAATGAACTTAAAGAAAAGTCAACGCAACAAAAAGTGCAAACCAAAGAATTACAAGATTTACTTTCAAAATATGAAAATCAAGTCAACGAAATTCTGTATTTAATTCCAAATATTCCTCACGATAGTGTAGTTGCTGGAAAGTCGGCTGATGACAACGTAGAAGTATTTAAACACGGTGATGACAGCCCAAAGCCAAACAACATTCCACACTGGGACTTTGCGAAAAAACATAATTTAATTGATTTTGAATTAGGCGTTAAAATCACGGGTGCTGGATTTCCAGTTTATATAGGAAAGGGCGCGAGATTGCAACGTGCTTTGATTCAATTTTTCTTGGATAGAAATACAGAAGCTGGTTATACTGAGGTTATTCCGCCTTTTGTAGTAAACGAAGCATCAGGTTTCGGAACTGGACAGTTGCCAGACAAGGAAGGTCAAATGTATTATGTCAATCAAGACAATTTGTATTTGATTCCAACTTCTGAAGTTCCAATCACCAATATGTACAGAGATGTTATTTTGGAAAATTCAGATTTCCCGATCAAGATGACCGCTTATTCACCATGTTTTAGAAGAGAAGCAGGTAGTTACGGTAAGGATGTTAGAGGTTTGAACCGTTTGCATCAATTTGAGAAAGTAGAAATTGTTAGAATTGAAAATCCTGAAAATTCTTATGCAGCTTTAGATGAGATGGTTGAGCATGTGAAAGGGCTTTTAGAAGATTTAGAGTTGCCATATAGAATTTTGAGATTGTGTGGAGGAGATATAGGTTTCACTTCTGCTTTGACCTATGATTTTGAAGTGTATTCTGCAGCTCAAGATAAATGGTTGGAAGTGAGTTCAGTTTCAAATTTCGAGACTTTCCAAGCCAATCGTTTGAAGTTGAGATATAAAAAAGATGGTAAAAACGAAATTTGTCATACCTTAAACGGAAGTGCATTGGCATTGCCAAGAGTAATGGCAGCGTTTTTAGAAAATCATCAACAAGAAGATGGATCAGTTAGAATACCAGAGAAACTTAGAAGTTATACTGGTTTTGATAGTATTTAATAGCTTTTTCCATTTAGTCCAAAATAAAAAAGGGGCCCACAATTCATTTGTGCAGCCCCTTTCCTCTCTAAAACTTCATTTAGGTTAGTAAATGATAATTCTTTCGAATAACTATTTCAAGTAATTCGCTTTTAATTAATTCAAATGGTTGTCTGTATGTAATATTTTTTCTTTTCAAAAAACTCTTATCAATCCCACTACCTACATAATCGACCAAATCATTCATCAACATCCAAAGTGTGATTGTTTGTATGTTCTCCCCATAAAAAGGAGTCAACGATAGTAAGTTGATTTGAAAAAATGCACCCCAAGATTTTAACTCATAAAAACGAGCTAAATCTTGGTTCAAATATCGGTGCATCTCAGGAAAAGTTAGTAATGGGGAAAATCCTCTACTCAATACTTCAGTGATCATCTCTTTTACAAAAGAGAAATCCACATTATCAAGCATTTTTAATTTAAGAATACCATCTTGTACACTTAAGAGTTTATCCATCTCTAAAACTTTTTCAAAATTTTGATCAAGATGGTATTCTGCTGCAATTCTTAGGTTTAAGTTGTTTAGGTTAGCTTGATTCGACTGAAATAATTTTAGCTTTTCAAATGAATCATAAATTGCTTCAAATGAAAGCTCAGGTTGGTTATTGTTTAGTGTGGGTGTCAAAATAATATTTTCACATCCTAAATTATTTAATTCATCAAGCAAGTCCAGTGAATCTCTTAAATCATGTCCTTGATCGATGGACAAAATCTCAGAGTTCATCTCAACATATTCACTTGAAAATCCATGTGAACTTTTTTGAGTGGAAAATATCTCCTTACTCTTTATATTAAATAATCTCTCTAACATCATTTTGACATTCTATTTATTTAGACACCAAGTTTTCATTTAAGTCACATTTTATTTTAATAAAAAATGGGATTTCCCTAAGGAAAACCCATTTTAAAATCACTTTTTATTGAAAATCAACGAATTACACTTGTTGATTTATTTTTATTTTTTTTATTAATTATCTTCTCCGTGGATCAATTCAATAAATTCTTCTTTAGAAACATCTCCAAAATAATCTTTAACATCGATATCTTTTAATTTCTCGATAATATCTGCACGTTCATAACGAATTCCCGTCATCAATTGTTCGATATCCGATACTGGGTCTTTTCCAAAGAAATCTCCATAAATCTTAAAATCTGTGATATAACCCTTTTCTACAAAAACTCTCAAATCAATTTCACCTATTGGGAAACGTTTGGTTCTTTTGATATTAAATTTAGGAGAACGACCATAATTCCAATCCCACTGATCATATTTACTTTCTTTCAACTCATGCACAGCCTTCCATTCATCTTCAGTCAAATGATATCTTTCGAATTCGTCATTTTCATCGTACAATCCCTTCAACAAAATCTCTCTAAACTCATGTATATCGATTTTTTCATCCAACATTTCAGCTATATTTGCCACTCGACTTCTCACCGATTTATGTCCTTTGGATTGGATTTTACTCATTTTCACATTCAAGGCATTTGCAACTTCTCCTAAGTTTGCATCGAACAACAAAGTTCCGTGACTGAACATTCGTTTTCCTGTGGTAAATTGAGCAGTACCTGAAATTTTCTTCCCATCGACTTCAATATCATTTCTTCCCATCAACTCTGCATTCAATCCCATTTGTTTCAGGACTTTGATTACTGGAGCTGTAAACTTTTTGAAATTGCTCAAACTTTTGATATCGTGATCTGTGATAAAACTAAAGTTTAAGTTGCCCAAATCATGATAAACAGCTCCACCTCCAGAAATTCTTCTAACTACATGTATGTTGTTTTCTTGGATATAATCGTAATTGATTTCTTCCAAAGTATTTTGGTTACTACCAATTATAATTGAAGGTTCATTGATATAAAATAGCAAATAATCAGAATCCGAACTGAAATTCCTCAATGCATATTCCTCTAAAGCTAAATTTAATCTTGGGTCTGTATTTCCTTCGTTTTCTATAAATATCATAATTTAATTTTTAGTAAAATTAAGAAATTTACACATTAAATTCTATGATTAGAATAAGTGAAATCTATTGATTTATGCAATGAAATAGATGGATAAAAGTTAAGTTTATTATCAATTTGTACTTTTTAAACAATAATTATTTATTATTGTATTAATTATTTGAACTTCAAACTATGAAAAAGCACGGCAATAAAAATTCGATTATTTTATTTTCAATTCTAATCGTTTTGATGTTGGGCATCCACTATTTGATGGATTTGAAATTTTTCGAACAGTGGAAATCTTATATTTCAGTGGTGAAAAGATTAAGCCTGAGCTTATCGGTTGTTTTCATCATTTTGCTCATCGGCCAAATCATCGAAAGATTTATAATTGTCAAAGCTCATAGTGAAGGCGATAGATATAATCTACTCAGAATCACACGTTTACTAACAATATCATTGATAGTCATCATTTTTGTTTCAACGATTTATCAAAATTTATACACGGCAATGGTCAGTCTTGGATTGTTGTCATTGGTCTTAGGTTTTGCTTTACAAGCACCAATCTCTTCATTCATCGCTTGGTTATATATCATTTTTAGACAGCCATTTAAAGTTGGACATAGAATTCAAATCGGTGAAATTCGTGGAGATGTGATTGAAGTTAATTATCTCGACACTAAAATTCTGGAATGTAGAGGTGATTATTTAGGAAATGATAGAAGAAGTGGAAGAGTGATATATTTTCCAAATAGTATTATTTTGAAACAAGAAGTGATCAATTATTCCGGTCCTCAACATCCATTCATGTGGGATGAAACTGCTGTTCAAATCGCTTATACGAGTGATTTGGATTTTGTAAAAGAATGTTTGCTCGAAGCAAGTATCAAAGATTTCGAAACTAAATATCCGAAATACGATGTAAAAGTTAGAAGAAGATGGTTGCCTGAGGTTTATTTTAGGGTCAACAAATTCTCTTGGTTAGAAGCTGTGATTTCTTATCCAGTCGAACCGAGAGATACTACAGGTAGGAGAAATAGAATTTTGACTTATGCTTTACCAATGATGAATGAACATCCTGACAAAGTTCAATTTCCAAAAGAAAATTTACGTTAATTATTGGTCAAAAGTATTTTTATATTCAGTACGAACTTTTTCGATTTTCTCTTCAACTGATTGAGTCAAATCGCTATTGTATTGATTCAACTTATCAAAAACATTTTCATCAGTACTTCCCAAAATTCGAGCGGCCATCAGACCAGCGTTTTTGGCAGCATTCAAAGCGACAGTTGCCACTGGAATACCATTGGGCATTTGTAAAATCGATAAAACAGAATCCCAACCGTCGATAGAATTTGAAGATTTTATAGGAACACCTATCACTGGAAGCGCTGTCATCGAAGCTACCATACCCGGTAAATGCGCTGCACCACCTGCTCCAGCAATGATTACTTTCAATCCTCTCTCTTTGGCTGATTTAGCATATTTGTACATTCTATCAGGAGTTCTGTGGGCTGAAACTATTGTCAATTCATATGAAATTCCCAATTCTTCTAAAATCTCAGCAGCTTCCTTCATGATTGGTAAATCACTATCGCTACCCATTATAATTCCTACCATAATTTTATTTTTTAGCAATGACCTTAACTGTTTTATTGACTTTTTCAATGTTTGATTTCAATCGATCCAAATCTTTATCGATCAAAGTGATATGACCCATTTTTCTTCCTGGACGAGTTTCTTCTTTGGCATACCAATGTAAATAAACACCTGGAATTCCTAAAATCTCATTCTGATTTTCGATTTCAGCTTTTCCATTTTCTCCTTCTGCACCAATCAAATTGACCATAGCTGAAGTAGAAAACAACTCTGTACTTCCAAGAGGTAAACCAATCAAACATCTCAACATTTGATCAAATTGTGAACTGTATGCAGCTTCAATGGTCGAATGTCCACTGTTGTGAACCCTACAAGCAGTTTCGTTGACCCAAACAGATCCATCCATATTGTAAAATAATTCTACCGCAAAAACTCCTGGAGAATTTAATTCTAAAACAACTTTTCTTGCAATTTCCTCAATTTTTTGAGCAGCTTCTTCTGAAAGATTCGCTGGCATCAATAGATAATCCAACAAATTATATTCTTGATTGAAAACGAGTTCTACAATTGGGTAATTTACGATGTTTCCTTTGCCATCAGCTACAACTACAACTGCTATTTCCTTTTCTAAATCCGCTAATTCTTCATAAATCGAAGGAACTTTCAACTGTTTTTCTAAATTATTGTCTGAATTTAACAATTGAACTCCTCTCCCATCGTAACCTCCTCTATTTGCTTTTTGAAACAAAGGATAGTTTACTTTTTTATCTTTTAATTCCTCCCAATTTTCCAGTTCAAAATAAGGTGCTGTCGGAATGTTTTTATCGACATAAAATTTCTTTTGAACCGATTTGTCCTGGATTATTGCCAAAGCATCTGGATCTGGAACTATCATTTTTCCTTGAGATTTCAGATATCTAAGCGCATCTACATTCACATGTTCGATTTCGATTCCTATCGCATCCAAATCCTTTCCGAAATCAACTACCGTCTGATAATCTGCAAAATCACCTTGAACAAAATGATGTGCATGCGGAGCACATGGCGCATTACTTGATGGATCTAAAATATGAATTTCTACAGGATACTGAAGAGCATTTTGTAAAAACATATAACCCAATTGGCCACCACCTAAAATTCCTATTTTCATAGCTGCGAAGTTAATTCTTATGATTCAAAGTTTCAAGCTTTCATTCAGCAAGTTTAAATTCGATTGAAAACTCTAAAACATCACAATATACATTGTATTGAACTAATTATCTTACTTAAAATTTGGATTTGTACCTTTGCCTAAATTTAAAGATTAATGAGCTTAATAAAAAGGGCAATTCAATATACTCGACCTTATCGCTTTTCTTTTGGTATAGCGATTTTATGCAACTTATTATATGCTATTTTCAATGTGTTAGCATTGGCATTTATGATGCCCATCTTAAGTATTCTTTTTGAAGAACAAGCCGATATTATCTTAGAGAAACCTGTCTTTTCTGGGAATTTAATGGAATTAAAAGATTTCGGAACTGATTATGCAAATTATTATATGAATATACTTACGGAACAAGAAGGTCCTATTCAAGTACTACTGTATTCATGTATTGCGTTTATTGTTCTATTTTTCTTTAGAAACATTTTCAGTTATTTCTCAGAATTTTTCTTGATCGATTTGCGTTCAGGCGTTTCAAGTGATTTTAGAATCGATATTCACAACAAGATTTTGACCTTACCAGTATCTTATTTCACTGAAAATAAAAAAGGTGATATGTTGGTTAGAATTTCAAATGATGTGGGAGAAGTTGAAAACAATATTTTGAATGGGTTGGTTGAAATTATTAGAAGCCCAATAATGATCATCGTTTTTGTAACTACATTATTTATCACGAGTTATCAATTGACTTTATTTGCTTTATTGGTATTTCCAATCATGGGAACTTTGATATCGATCATTGGTAAAAGTTTGAAAAAAGACGCTCGATATGCTCAGGAGGAATTGTCAAATATAATGTCTTATGTGGATGAAACTTTAAATTCAATCAAGATTATAAAGATTTTCAATGCTGAACATCAAATCAAAAAAAGGTTCGATGTTTCTATCAATAAATTCAGAAAACTTTTACAAAAAGTAATGAAGAAAAGAGCATTGGCTTCACCTACAAGTGAATTCTTAGGTGCTATCACCATAGGTTTAATTGTGTTTTTCGGTGGAAAATTGAGCATTGAAGGCAATGGATTGAAAGGTTCTGAATTCTTATTTTACATAGCAACTTTTTATACTTTATTGGATCCTATCAAAAGGTTTTCACGTTCACTTTCCGACATTCAAAAAGGTGAAGTATCGGCCAAAAGAATATTCGAAGTTTTAGATACGAAAGTCAGCATTAGAGATCAGAAAGACGCAGTTGATTTCCCAGAATTTAAACATCAAATTGAGTTTAAAAATGTAAGTTTTGGTTATGATGATAAAATGATTTTAGAAAACTTCAATTTGACCATCAAAAAAGGAGAAACAGTAGCACTTGTCGGACATTCAGGAAGTGGAAAATCGACTTTAGCTAATTTACTCACTCGTTTTTATGATGTAAATAGCGGTCAAATTCTCATCGATGGAATTGATATCAAGAATATAAAATTATCTCAATACAGAAAACATTTCGGATTGGTAACTCAAGACAGCATATTGTTCAACGATTCTATTTTCAACAATATAGCATTGGGTGACAATGAACCGAGTTTAGAAAAGGTAAGTGCAGCAGCTGAAATTGCAAATGCGACTGAATTCATCGAAAAACTTCCAAACTCATATAATGAAAACGTAGGTGAAGGAGGAGGAAAATTAAGTGGTGGACAGAAACAAAGACTTAGCATTGCAAGAGCTGTTTACAAAAATCCGCCGATTATGGTTTTGGATGAAGCAACTTCAGCTTTGGATACACAATCGGAGAAGTTGGTGCAAGATGCTTTGAACAATATGATGGCGAACAGAACATCTATCGTAATTGCTCATAGACTTTCGACCATCACCAATGCTGATAAAATCATAGTGTTGGAGGATGGAGAGATCAAGGAATTCGGAACGCATATCGAATTATTAGAAAAAGATGGAATTTATTCCAAACTGATTCAAATGCAGAATTTAGAATAAAGATTAGCAACTAAACATTTTCAATTTGAATTCATTGCTTTCACATACACAAAGGAGAAACTATGCTCAGCTCATAAAAAAGAGAGCGATGGAATTGGGTTTTCTCGCTTGTGGAATTGCAAAAGCTGAATTCTTAGAAGATGAAGCGCCGCATTTAGAAAATTATCTCAAAGAAAAAAGAAACGGGAATTTGTCCTATATGGAAAATCATTTTGACAAAAGATTGGATCCTCGTTTGCTTGTCGATGGTGCAAAATCTGTGATTTCTTTATTGTACAATTATTACCCAGAAAAAAAACAAAGAGAAGACACTTATAAAATCTCTAAATACGCTTATGGCGAAGATTATCATTTTGTAGTAAAGGATAAGTTGCGCGATTTAATGGATTTTATCCGTGAGGAAATTGGCGAAGTCAATGGAAGAGTTTTCACTGATTCAGCACCAATTTTGGAAGGTGCTTGGGCTGAAAAAGCAGGCATTGGATGGATGGGCAAACATTCATTGCTCATCACCAAACAAAGTGGTTCATTTTTCTTTTTGGGTGAGTTGATTATAGATTTAGAATTGGAATATGACACACCTTTTATGACGGATCATTGTGGTAGTTGTACAAGATGTATAGATGCTTGTCCGACGGATGCAATTGTTTCCGACAAAAAAATTGATGCAAGCAAATGTATTTCCTATTTCACCATCGAATTAAAAGATGAAATTCCAATAGAAATGAAAGGTAAATTCGAGGATTGGATGTTTGGATGCGATATATGCCAAGATGTTTGTCCTTGGAACCGATTTTCTAAACCACATTCAGAAAAAAGATTTTTACCGAACGATGAAATCCTCAATTTCTCAAAATCCGATTGGGAAGAAATCACAGAAGAAGAATTTAGAAAAATCTTCAGGAAATCTCCTGTTAAGCGAACAAAGTATTCAGGCCTCACAAGAAACATCAAGTTTTTATCGGATCGTTAAACCAAAAAAATCTGATATATAAAGCCTGTCAATGTATGATTGACAGTTAAAATGTTATAAAAAGAAATAAGTTATTGTTTAATTAAAGTAGCGACTTGAGTAGAATTATCATCGAAGATAACTCTGATATGGTACTTACCTTTTTTAAGGTTACGTACATCTAAGTCGATGATTCTTGAGGTAGAATCGTATTGTTTTGAGAAGACTTCACTTCCAATGATACTATAGATTGAAATCGATTTAACATTGGCTTGAGTACCTTCAATAGAAAGTTTGATGTCTGATACCGCTGGGTTTGGAGAAATTGTCAATTTCTTCTCTACCAGTGTTTCAGTCATTCTATTGTGCTCATGAAGTTGCGCGTAGGCATTCAGTGAAGCAAAGCTCAAAAACAATATAAATAAAAGTCTTTTCATCGTATCAATACAAAATTAATTAATTTTTTCAGAAAAACAATGTTTTATAAATATTTATTCCTATAAAAAAAAGAGCCGTCCAAAAGACGGCTCTTAAAATCATTAATTAAGTATATAATTATAAGCCGAAACGGATATAACCAACTACTTCTAAGTCTTTATCAAAAGTTTTCACATAATCAGCAACTGATGTTTTTGCATCTTTAATGAAAGCTTGGTGAACCAAAGTATTGTCTTTGAAATATCTTTGAAGTTTACCTTCAACGATTCTATCGATCATATTTTCTGGTT
>Ga0209487_1002146_pt1 | contig 16205 bp, 14 predicted proteins | sample Poulit2012_FD_187524 | JGI IMG/M metagenome (GOLD analysis project Ga0209487, IMG submission 187524) | Agricultural soil microbial communities from Georgia to study Nitrogen management - Poultry litter 2012 (SPAdes) (version 2) | ecosystem: Environmental > Terrestrial > Soil > Agricultural land...
CACCGAGTGAAAAGCGGCAATCCACGAGCCGCACCGCATCATCCCCAAGCAGCAACTCAAGATCGCTCGGCTGGATGAGTGTGGTAAACTCTGATGTGTTCATATCGCCTCCTTCATCCAGCGTCTTCTCATTCCGCCTCTATCATTCCGCCGCGTAAATAATTCGCCCGTCGAGGTAGGTCGAGACGACGTTAACGTCCGGAATGCGCTCGGCTTCGATCTTTATGATGTCCTGGGAGAGAATTACGAAGTCGGCGCGTTTGCCTGGCGCGATACTTCCCACAACATCTTCCTGAAACGCAGCGTAGGCAGCGTCAATAGTAAATGCTCGCAGTGCCTCGTCTCGGTTGAGTCGCTGTTCAGGATACCAGCCGTCTTCGGGAATGCCTTGTCGATCCTGACGTGTTACGGCGGCATAGAAGCCGAGCAAAGGGTCAACCCGCTCAACCGGAAAATCAGATCCGAAGGCAAGCCGCACTTCGGCATCTAAAAATGAGCGCCACGCATAAGCCGTGCGGAGCCGCTCCTCTCCTACTCGATCGCCGGCCCAATTCATGTCGCTCGTGGCGTGCGTGGGCTGCATCGAAGCGATGATCTCCAGATCAGCGAAGCGTGGGAAATCCTCCGGGGCCACGATTTGAGCGTGCTCGATACGATGTCGTCCCGAATGATCCGGGACGCGTCGCATGGCGGCTTCGTATGCATCCAGGACAAGCTGATTTGCGCGATCGCCGATCGCATGCGTGTTGACCTGCATGCCGCATTCCATTGCACGCGCCACGTCCTCAGTAAAGATGTCCGGATCCTGAAGCAGTAATCCGCGATTTCCCGGATCGTCGGCGTAGTCATCAAGAAGCGCTGCTCCGCGGCTGCCGAGCGCGCCATCCATGTAAAACTTGACGGACCGGACGGTGAGCCGCTCCGATGGATCGTCGATCGGCCCGCTGTTGCATATCTCGTCGAACGCGCGACCACGACCATCCACCATCCCGTAGAGCCGCACGTCAAACCATCCGTCATTGACGGCGCGGCGGTATAGCTCAATGTCGGCGAGGGAGGTGCCGGCCTCATGGACGCCGGTGAGCCCGAATCGAGCGGTTTCTCGGAGCGCTCGCTGCAACGCGCTTTCACGCTCACCCGTTGTCGGCTCGGGAACGTGATCGCCGACAAGTGACATTGCGAGATCGACGAAAACGCCCGTCGGGTCACCCGAGGAGTCGCGGATGATGAGGCCGCCGTGCGGATCGGCGGCTCCGCGCACTGCATCGAGCCCCGGCACGCGAAGGGCCGCGGTATTGGCCCAGCCGGCGTGGCCATCGACACGTACGAGCCAGACAGGCCGATCGGGAAAAGCCTCGTCCAGATCTTGGCGCGACGGGAACGAGCCGTCATCCGACCACAGGTTCTGATCCCAGCCGCGCCCGATGAGCCATGCCTCATCCGGCAGCGAGCGTTCTACCTCACGCAGGCGGTGGATTATCTCGTCGACCGACGCCGCGCCCATCAGATCGGCCTGCAGGAGGCTCATTCCCAATCCCATCAAATGCGCATGAGCATCGATCAGGCCCGGGATAATGGTGCGGCCGCCGGCATCCAGTTGCTCGGCGTGCGGATATCGTTCAAGTGCCACATCCGCATCACCAACGAAAACGAAGTGTCCGTTTTGCACGACGAACGCCGAGACGACCGGGTTGTCGGACTCAACCGTGTAGACGATCGCATTGTGGACGAGCAGTGCGCCGCCGTCTCGCCCGTCGGCTGCCGGCATCAACATCATCAATCCGAAAACCAGCGCTGTCATCATTTCCCCTCTTCGGCTTCGGGTGCCCGCTCGATCCAAAGCGTCACCGGCCCATCGTTAACGAGCCGGACGTCCATCATCGCACCGAAGACGCCTCGCTCGACCTTGACACCCGCCTCGCGCCCGACTCGATCGATGAATTGCTCATACAGAGGCTCGGCAATTTCAGGCGGCGCGGCCTCGGTGTAAGACGGCCGGTTGCCGCGGCGGGCATCGCCGTAAAGCGTGAACTGCGATACGACGAGAATCTCGCCACCCACATCCTTCACCGAGCGGTTCATACGTCCCTCGTCGTCTTCGAAGATTCGCAGCCGGGCACATTTGCCCGCGAGCCATTCCAGCTCTCGCTCGGTGTCATTGCGGTGGATACCAAGCAGAATGAGAATACCGCGGCCGATTGAGCCCGTGGTCTCGCCGTCTACCTGCACGCTGGCCTCGCTCACACGCTGAATTAACGCGATCATCGTTCAATCAGTTGAATCTGCACTTCGAAACCAGTCAACGAACGCCCGCATCGCACGTGCCCGGTGGCTAACGGCATTCTTCTCCTCGGCGAGCATTTCCGCAAACGTCCGGTCCTCCCCTTTCGGAATGAAAACGGAATCATAACCGAATCCGTCTTCTCCCCGCTCCTCGTGTGTAATGGTGCCTTCGCACGTGCCTTCGAAATAATGTTCATCACCGTCGACAGCGTAGGCGAGGACGGTACGGAAACGTGCCGTGCGATTGGTTTCATGTTGAAGAGCCTTGAGTAACCGCGCACGATTGGCCGCATCATTGGCGTTCGGCCCTGCGTACCGGGCCGAGTGAATACCTGGAGCCCCGTTCAGCGTGTCGACTTCAAGGCCGGTATCGTCTGCCAGCGCGGGCAAGCGCGTCGCCTCGTGCAGCGCTTTCGCCTTCTTCAGCGCATTTCCCTCGAGCGTGTCGGCGTCTTCGACGACTTCCGGCACTGAATAATCGCGTGCCGAGACAACGTCGATATTCAGGCCGGCAAGCAGCCGCCGCATCTCGCTGACTTTGCCTTCGTTTCGCGTCGCCAGTACAATTTTCATGGGATTTAAAAATATGTCCGGAAGGATCAGACCGGTTAAGGCGTCGAAGAATGAGGATAATAAAACAGCTTCACGTCGACAGTGCGACGGCGCACACGCACGAAACATTCATCGCCAACGATTGTATCCATGAGACGCAAAAGCTATTTTTGTGGATCTGCATTCGGCACACATTTTTATCAGGAGGGTCCCCTTGGCAGTAGGTGTTAAAGTACGAGACAAAGAGTCGATCGATCGGGCGCTGCGTCGTTTCAAGCGCTCGGTAAACCGCAGCCGCGTGCTGCGCATTTACCGGCAGAACATGGCCTTCACGAAGCCGTCTGAAGAACGCCGGGTAGCACGGGAGAAAGCATTCCGTAACGCGCGCAAGCATAGCCGGCGCTATTAATCTTTACGGCTGCGGGTTGTCTCACCTGCTGAACGGATTCGATAAAGGGATTGCTCGATGGGCAGTCCCTTTTTTTGTTGGCGAAGCTTCGTCAACCCGGACATCCGCGGGTGCGCCGTCTACGGCTTTCGCATGCCTACCAGGCGGTTGCGTTCCAGAAAGCGCCTGACCACACGGTCGAATAACAGGGACTCGCCGCCCTTGACGTAAAAATAGCCGACGGTCGACACGAGAGCGGCGCCAACGGTGTTGACGATGAGATCCCACATGGTATCGACAAGGCCCGACTTCTGCATATTCATACCGAAGAAGCTGTCCATGGCAAACTCGAAGATCTCCCAGATCACCCCGATTGCTTCCGCAAAGCAGAAGGCAAAGAGCGCCATGAAGAACGGCGAGAGCATAACTTCGACGCGTGCGTGACGATTGAGGACGAACACAAGCGAAAACCCGATTAGGCCCATCAAGATGCCGGCCGATGTGTGCAGAACGACATCCCACCACCAGAACCGCTCGTAATACGACTGCATCTCGCCCAGGAAGAGAGAGGCGAAGACGAACAGCACGAGGAAGAAGTCGAACTCCAGCGGAAGGTATACTCGATAGTTCCGACGTATGAACGCGGGTAGCAGTGTGATAAGGAAGGCAAAGGCCGCGAGAAAGACGGTCAGCCAGATCCCTTCGATGATGGCCACGACCAGTCCGATCAGCAGTATGACCTGCATGAGCATTGCCAGCGTGAGCTGGAAACGATCGGCACGATCGAGAGAGGGATCTTTGAAAAGCCAGGCCATTAATTACCGTTGCTTGTAAAGCGTGGGGTCGGATTGTAGCAGGTCACGGTCAGCGTGATGACGCGCGTCTGTTGATTTCCGGGCAGCTAAACCAGAGCGCCGAATGACTTACCGAGAGACAACACACATACTTCCGCTTGTCGTTCGGGCGGTGGAGAACGACGAGCAGTGGGAGCAGGCCCGATCGATCCGCCATCAGGTTTTTGTGATCGAGCAGGCGTGCGACCCAGAGGAAGAATGGGATGTTCACGATGATCGCAGCCGGCATTTGATCGGTTATGCGGAGAACGTTCCAGTGGCCGTGTCGCGATGGCGAACCGTCGCTTATCGCAAGAAAGCCGTGGCAAAACTCGAGCGGTTCGCTGTGCTCGCGGAATATCGGGGCCTCTCGTACGGACGGAGCATGGTCAGGGCAACGATCGACGACGCTCGGCGTGCAGGCTTCGACGATTTCCTGATCCACGCTCAAGAGCATCTGGTGGGGTTTTACACCGATTTCGGCTTCGAGCCCGTCGGCGATGTCTTCATCGAAGCCGGCATCCGCCACCGTGTGATGCACCGCCTCTCCCCGACGAGTAAATCCTGACTCAGCGCTCCGCCGACGTCATGCGTCGGCGGAGCAGATCTAAGCCTATAAGATGGCCGCCATAACTTGTTGGCCGTCAAGCGACGACTATACGTCGTGATTGATTTCGGCCTGGACGACCTCCGGATTGACGCGCAGCTCGGCGCCCTCCGTCAGCGTCTGAACCCGGTTCTGGACCTCACGCTGACGCCGCTGCATCTCGAGGCCCTGCCGCGCCAGCGACGTATCCATCACCTCGCCGGTGCGCCGGCCTGTCAGCCGGATGATGTGATACCCGTACTGCGTCTCGACGAGGTCTCTGGTGACATCTCCCGAGTCGCTCAGCGCAAAGGCCGCATCTTCGAACTCGGGCACCATCATCCCGCGCCGGAAATATCCCAGATCGCCGCCGCGCGCGGCCGAACCGTCGTCGCTGTGGCGCTGCGCAAGTTCGGCGAAGTCGACACCCTGACGCGCGGAGTCCCGGACGGCTTCGGCCCGCGAACGGATGTCATCGCGTTCATCCGCCGAAAGCCCGGGCTGCGTGAGAAACAGAATGTGTTGCGCCTGAATTTCTTCGGCCTGTTCGCGCCGAAAGCGTTCGATGTCAAGATCAGACGGGGCGGCAACCGATGACGCGAAGTGCATGAGCACAGCCTGCTGCCGCAGGTCTTCGGCGATCGAGGCGCGAAGTGAGTCTTCCGTGATCTCGTTCGCCGCGAGCGCATCCTGAAATTCGTCCTCCGAACCGAACTGCGCGCGCAGCCGGTCCATCTGGTCGGCAACTTCAAGGCTGTCGGACTGGATGCCTTCCTGATCGGCTACACCGAAGACCACATGACGCCGGACGAACTCCTCGACGATGTTGCGCCGAAGCTCTTCCTGTTGACCGGGGTCGGCGCCGATCTGCGGCAGACGCTCCAGGATCAGATTATACTGCCGGAGGAAGAACTCGGTGGTCAGCGTATCGGCTCCATATTCGGAGCTGACTACAGCGGCGATGTCGGGGTCATTGACCGGATCACCAAGATTATATACGGTCGGCCGTATGGGCGCGTCGTCATCCTGAGAGGCGCGGCCGCAGCCGATTAGCATGAACACGGCCATGGCAAGCGCCAGGCCACGGCTCGTCCGTGTGATAAGGGACATGAGGGTTGTGTCTCGAATGGATTAACAAACGTGCGGGCCTTCTACCGGAGACGGCGGGTGATGATTCGCTGGAGGTTCATTTCGGAGAATCCATCAATCCGAAACCAGCCGTCGGGCTTCATGTACTACTGGGCCCACTTCAAACGCCGCGTTCGTCTAGGGGTCCAGGACGCCGGCCTCTCACGCCGGTAACACGGGTTCGAATCCCGTACGCGGTACGAACAAAGCCCTCTTCGAAGCCTCCAGCAGGTGATTCCGAAGAGGGCTTTTGTTTTTGGGGATGGACACGTCTGGATCATATACGCGTGCCGCCCTTCCGCAGCAGCCTCATCCCGTTCAAAATGACGATGAGAGATGCGCCTACATCGGCAAAGATCGCCTGCCAGAGCGTGGCCTCACCGGCAACGGCCAGCCCGAAAATCACCGCCTTGATGCCGAGGGCGAGGATGATGTTCTGGATGATGATGTCGCGCGTGCGTCGAGACAGCCTGATGGCATAGCCTACCCGCTCGAGGTCGTCGCCCATGAGCGCGACGTCGGCCGTCTCGAGCGCCGTCTCCGTGCCGGCCGCGCCCATCGCGATGCCTACGGTGGCGCGCGCGAGGGCGGGCGCATCGTTGATGCCGTCGCCGACCATGGCGACAGCCGAATGACGCTCGAGCATCGCCGCCACCGCGTCGACCTTCTCATGAGGCAAGAGCTCAGCATGTACCTCATGGATCCCCACCTGCCGAGCGATAACGTCTGCGACCTCCTTTCTGTCACCCGTCAACATGGCGATATCGTCGACGCCGGCCTCCCTCAGTGACTGGACGGCCCTGGCTGCCTCAGGCCGCAGTTCATCGGCCACAGCGATGAGCCCCAATGGCACGCTGTCGACGGTCACAATGACTGTTGTATTCCCAGCCTGCTCCTGACGAACGATCTTCGCCTCGATGGTGTCATCAGGATGGCCGTCAAAAACAAACCGCCGGCTTCCCACGCGAACGTGCTTCCCTTCGACGACGGCCTCGATTCCGCGTCCACTTCGCACCTTGACATCAGGCGCGTTGACGATCAGATCATTTGCGCCGCGCTGCTCAGCGGCCCTGACGATCGCCGCTCCTATGGGGTGCTCGGAATATCGCTCAGCGGCGGCCGCCAACCGCAGGATGGTGACCTCGTCAACTCCCTCTTCCAGAGGGGTAACGGCAACGACGCTTGGCTCGCCCCTGGTAAGCGTGCCGGTTTTGTCGAAGGCAAGCGCGCGGAGTTTACCCAGCGCCTCAAGGTAGGCGCCCCCCTTGACGAGTACGCCGTTTCGAGCAGCTGCAGAGATACCCGAGACAATGGTGACCGGGGTGGAAATCACGAGCGCGCACGGGCATGCTATGACGAGTAAAACCAGAGCGCGGTACAACCAATCGAGCCACCCGCCCAGGAAAAGCGGCGGAATAACGGCAATCAGAGCGGCGGCAGCCACGACCGCGGGCGTATAGTAGCGCGCGAAGACATCAATGAAACGCTGCGTAGGAGCCTTCTGAGACTGCGCCTCCTCCACCATGTGGATGATCCGCGCGATGGTGGAGTCCTTTGCGGCGCGCGTGGCCCGTATCCGAAGTCCGCTCGCACCGTTGATCGTGCCGGCATAAACGTCGTCTCCCGGTTCCTTCTCAACCGGAACGCTCTCTCCGGTCACCGGGGCTTGATTGACGGCGGAGGATCCCACGTCAACAACGCCGTCAACGGGAACCTTATCACCCGGTCGTACGATCAGGACGTCGCCCGAGACGATGTCTCGAACGGAAATGGAGATTTCCCTCCCATCCCGTACTACAAACGCATGCTTTGGCGTGAGGCCCATGAGCGACCGGATGGAGCGCCGCGCACGATCCATCGAGAATCCTTCGAGTGCCTCCCCGAGCGAGAACAGTACCACGACGGTTGCCGCCTCGAACCACTCCCCGATCGCTGCCGCACCAATGACCGCAATCGTCATCAAGGCATTGATGTCGAGATGCCGGTTCACGCGCAGGTTCAGGAGCGCTTTCCGCGATAGCGGGATGCCCGCAAGCAGGATGGCCGCCATGAAGAGCAGGGTTGACCAGATTGCAGGTGCAGCGGTGAGATACAGGCCTCCGCCGACAATCGTCAAGGCGCTCGACGCGAGCGTGAGACGCGTCTGCGGACTCCGAACGAAGCCTACAACCGCTCCCCTACTTTCCTCCGGTGCATCCGCTTCCTCCTGGTTATGCTCGACTTCGTAGCCGAACTCGCCCACTCGCCGGGATATAGCATCGAGATCGACTACGTGCTCATCATACGCAACGGACATCGTACCGCCGGCGAAGTTAACCAGCGCGTCTTCTACTCCTCCGAGCTGCCGCACGCCGCCCTGCAGAGACCGCGCGCAGTCATTGCAATGCATGCCTTTGATCTGCAGTGTCTCGCGCACGTATTTCGAGCGCACTTCTTCCCACGCACCCGCCACGGCTCGTTCTACTTCCGAAGCACTGGTCTCCGAGGCGTCGAATTCCACAAGCAACTCCCCGGCTCGATCATCAATCCGGACGGAAATGATGCTGGCACCCGAAATCACGGCCTGATTGAAGAGATCGCGGCACTCCGCACAGCTTCTGATCAACGCGGGCACCGGAAAGCGACTCGCGGACGGGCCTATTACGGCTTGCTCCATCATGCCACCAAAGTCTCGTTGGTTTCGGCGTAGACGTGGTTAATGTGGTCCCGCGCCTGCTCGTAAAGACGGGCTACGTGATCGTCGTCGAGACTGTAGTACACCATGCGTCCCTCCCGTTCCGAAGCGACGAGACCGCGATCCCTCAGTACCCTGAGCTGGTGCGAGGTCGCTGACTGGGATAGCCCGACGGTGGCCGAGATATCGCAGACGCAAAGACGGCCTCCCGACAGCGCGGCTACAATGCGAAGCCGGGTCGGGTCTCCGAGAGCGGCGAACAGGTCCGTCATCGCCGACAGCTCCACTGGCTCGGGCAGCACTTTCCTCGCGTTTCGAACCGCCTCGGTGTGCACAACTGTCTCGCTGCATCCCGGCACATCATCTATCTGGTGGATGCGCTCATCCCGTTTAGGTCTGGCCACTGGTATTAACGCTATTGTGATATGAATGAGTAGTTACTCATATATCGACTCGATATGATACGCGTTATGATTTGATCCCGCGAACTCTCCGCGTTGCAGGATAAAATTCAGGGGTGCGTCATCAGCAGCAAACGCGAAGTCCTCGAGGACTCACGCTTTGCGCAACAACTCAGCGGCTCGGTCCTGATGCAACAAAGCCCCGGTGCGAGAAGCATCGAGGCTTTGATGAGACGTTAGTCTTTTTTGTCGGACTTGCCGGAGTCGGGCTTGTCCTCCGGCCCGGCAACCTTGGGTGTCGCTTCGAGGACGTTATCGATCAGGCCGTAATCTTTGGCATCCTGCGCACTCAGCCAGTAGTCGCGGTCGGCATCTCGTTCAATTTCCTCGACCGTCTTACCGGTATGCTGTGCCAGTATCTCGTAGAGGCGAGTTTTCAGCCAGAGGATCTCGCGGGCCTGAATCTCAATGTCGGAGGCCTGCCCCTGTGTACCGCCGAGCGGCTGGTGGAGCATGATTCGACTATTCGGCAGCGCCGCACGCCGGCCCGTGGTGCCGGCCGTCAGCAGTACCGAGCCCATCGACGCGGCGAGTCCAACACAGATCGTCGCAATCGGCGGCTTGATGTGCTGCATGGTGTCATAGATCGCAAGTCCGCTGTAGATGACACCGCCGGGCGAGTTGATGTAGATATTGATGTTTCGCTCGGGATCCTCGCTGGCCAGGAAGAGGAGCTGCGCAACGGTAAGGTTGGCAATCTGGTCGTTGATCGGCGTGCCGATGATAACGATGTGCTCCTTCAGCAGGCGGCTGAAGATGTCGTACGCCCGTTCGCCTCGCGTGGTTTGTTCGACGACCATCGGCACGAGGCCTGCGATCGACTGATCCCGAAACGGGCCGCCGTAAATGCTCGTCGGCAGCGACGTGAGACTCTTGCTGAACTTTATAAAGTCCTCGACCATGTTCGTCGGGTAATATCGAATGGGGATGAAAGGCCGCGGTTGCTACATAAGCGCTAAACCGATGGTTCCACGCTTACTCGGCCTCGGTCTCGTCCGCTTTCTTAGCGTCCATACGCTCTGAGTAGGCTTCCGGATCGAGTTCTTCCACCTGCAACTTATCGGCAAGCGCGGCGAACACTTTGCGGCTGAGCAACTGTTGATTGATGCGCTCGAGGAGGCCCATCTGCTCGTAATATTGACGGAGGATGTCGGGTGAGAATTCCTCACCGGCCGCCATGGAGTTGAAATGCTCGTCCATGTCTTCATCCGTCAGTTCGATCTTCTCCTGCTCGATGACAGCATCACGAATGAACATCCACTTCGCCTGTTGAACTGCCTCAGCGCGGTTGCTTTCGCGGAACTCCTCTTCGTTGAAGTCATCCGGCAGCCCACCCTGGCTGCGCTGCTTGACATCTTCTACGAACGAGTCGAGGTAGAGGATGACTGACGACTCAGGCACCTCGAAGTCGTGAAGTTCGAGCATCCGCTGCATGATATTGCTTTCGAACAGCTCGCGCGACTGTTCGTCCATCTGAGCCGAGATCTGCTTGCGGATCGATTCACGGTACTCATCGACCGAGGTGAACTCGTCGTTGGTGAACTCCGCCACGTTCGCGTCATCCAACTCGGGTAGCTCGCGGTTCTTGACCTCTTTCAGCGTGATCTCGTAGCGATGTTCGTGCAGATGATCGCCCTCGCCGTGGGGGATGTTTACCCGAAACGTCTCGCCCGCTTTTTTGCCGAGGAGTGCCGTCTTCCAGTGCTCGGTCAGGTTCGGATCGTCCAGAAACACCTGCCGGTCTTCTTCGCGCCGACCGACGACGGCCGTATCCGTCTCGAGGTCGAGTTCCTGAATGTCGAACACGACCTGATCCGTTTCCCCTGCTGCCTCTTCGGAGGGTGACAGGTCGGCATTGTTGCGCCGGAGATCCTCGAGTTGCTCCTCGACCAGTTCATCCTCTACTTCGAATTTCAGGCGCGGAACCTTGACGTCGCTCAGATCGGCGAGCTCGATCTGAGGCCGGGTACCAAAACGTACCAGCGCGCGTAGATCGCTGTCGATCTCGTAGTCGAGCTCAGCCAAAACGGGCTGCCCAACCACATCGTATTCGTCGTTGTCGAGTATCGACTCGTTGTAGACTTCCTGGACCTTTCTTTCGGCAACACCAGCCGCCAGAGCCGGTCCGTAAAGCTTCTTAACCAGCGACAACGGCACTTTGCCGGGACGGAAGCCCTTGGCCTGGGTCTGTGCCCGCTGAGCCCGCAGCACCTTGTCGACTTCGGGCTTAAGATCTTCGGCTGAAACCGTCACCTCGAGTTCGAATTCGACGGCGCTTTTCTTCGTAACGTTGGTCTGCATAGTAATGGGTGCGTGCCGATCTGGCATTAACAAGCCGTAGGATGATCGATCGGTCCGGCGTTCGTCATCTGCCCGGCTACGCGAGGTCCATGCCTCAAGCGCGCTTGCCGGCACGCGTGGACTCGATCGAATTTACCTGGGCCCGGATGGCGGATGATTCAACGGTCAGCTAAACACAAAACGCGAACCCTTCGGCCCGCGTTTCAGAGCCGGAAGTCGCGAGGAACTACGCGCAGCTTCCGGTCGAAGATGATCATTAAAGAAATTGACTGAACCGGGTTCCGGCGCGAAACGTCCGGTCCACAGTTTCGCAAACCTTTGACGTCTTACGCAGCCGAGGATATCTTCCGCTTGGTCTCAGGCAGTTTGCTCTTAGCGGAGCCAAGTTGTGCAAGGCGCAAGATCTCGAATCGCAGGAGTCCGCCTTCTTTTACAATGAGCCGTCGTTCAGTGCCTGATTTCATCTTGATGACGATGCTCGACTCCCCCGGCGCACCGGCCAGCCACTCCACATCTACGATATCACCCAGAGCAATGGTATCACGCTCGGTGCCCTTCCATCCGACCCAACTCAGCACAATTTGGTCAGGGTATAACTTGAGCTTGCCAAGAAACCTGTGCTGACCTGCCTCCGAAAATCGTGTGCTAACAACTGCCTTGCCCTGGTCCATAACGCTCTCAGATTTGCTGCAACACAACGCCCGTAAAACCCTGTGCAGACGGGCGCTGCAACATTTCAGCTTAGTTAGAAATCCAGTCCGATCGAAACATAAAAGCGACGGTCACCGAACCGGTGGCCATCAAAAGGCCATGCATAATCGACTCTAACGGGAAAGCCCAGCATGATCGATCGCACACCCACCCCCGCTCCTACGAGCATATCCTCCAGTACCAACCGCCCGTCATCGTTGCGTATCGTTAACCTTGGATGCGTATGATCTGATGATCCGCCCCAGATTACGGCAGCATCAACAAAAAACGTGCCCTCCAAGGAGTGTATTGGCAGAAAACTAACAGGTGAATGACCGACACCTCCAAAAAGACCAAATCGTGACTCCACATTGATCAATCCAAAGCGGGTTCCGTTGTGAGCGTTGATGTCGTGCCCTCGAAGCGGGAGGACTGGTCGGGCGAAGACGAAGTCTGCAGCGTCTTCGATCGGGAATCCGTTGACCTCGTCGAACCGGCGATTAATCCAGTTCTGCGTTCCAGAGGTAAAGAAAAGCTGACTGCCGCCACCGAATGAGGAACCCGCCGACAACCGGACCGCGAGTGAGTTTTGATCATCGCCCATCGGCTGATAGAACCGCATGTCGCCCAGGACGGTCACGAATCCACCACCACTACCGCCCAAGCGAGCCGGACTGGCGGAGATGCCGATGGCCATTCGATTGCCGTCAACCGGATGCGTAAAACCTGGTCGCGAATAATCGATCGTGTACGTGAATGACGGATACAGGAGGGCACGCTTTGCCGCCGCGAGGGAAGCATTGCCGATATCAGACTGGCTGACGCCAAGAACGTGGACCTCGAAATCGACTCGTTTGAACTTGTCAAGCGGGTATCGCGCCGCGACGCTGGCTCCGTACTGCCTGTAGCGATAATAGGTCAGCCGATCATAATCGGGCAGCAGTCTGGACACGTGGTAGCTCGAAATCGACCAGTCAGTGCGTCGCGGGAGATATGAGTACGAGATAATGTAGTCGGAATTCCTTAGATCGATCAGAAGGTTCGTGCTGACAAAAATCTGATGATTGCCGAGCAGGTCGCTGAACAGCATCTGGGTAACTCCCTGCACACCATAGAGCACATCGTAGCTGGCGGTGCCATAAATGATGTCTGGCGAGAAACGCAGTTTATACTTGCGCACGGCGTAGTTACCGTCTTCATCGACATACAAAGCGCTGTTTAAGTGAGATGGGATTGGATCGTCATCGCCGCGTTCGCGAAGGGCGTCCTCCATCGCCTCATCAAAAACCGCCGTCGAAAAGTCCACCGTTACGCGGCCATAGCGCAGGCTGTCCGATGCCGCGTCGAGCCCACCTTGCTCGTCGTGGAATCGATTGAGCGAATCCAGCCGGTCGGCAAACTCCTGGCGGTCTAGCTGCTCGAGGTAGTCATCGAGGTCGGCCGTATCGATAAGATGGGCGCGCCTGCCGGAGAATGAGCTGCCACTTAATGCGTCGCGCAGGAACGGATTTGTGCGTCGTACGGCGGTCGACGCCACCGTGGTAGCGGGTGCTGAAGTGGAATCGTTGCCGATCCGCTGCGCCCAGACATTTGGCCGAAGCGCCTCATCCTCCACCCTCCGGTCAAATGGCGTGGGGATCAGATAGATTGAAGGCGTCGCTCCCAGAAGGGTGACCAGGGCAGCTCGCTCGCCGTCGGACGAGACATCGTATTGAAATACCCCTCGAACATCGTTCGTGATGGGACGCTCTTCGCGGTTGGCGAGGTTCAGTACGAATAGATTGTAGACACCGTTTCTGTCTGACACGAACATCAGCTGATCGGATCGCTCTCCGAAACGAGCACTTCGATTATCCCACCAGTCACCATCGGTGAGTTTTTCGATCGGCAATGATCCATCCCCCCGACTCAGATCCGCCAGAAAAATGTCATAACCTCTGGATGTGCGGCTGCGCGCAAGATCAGACGCCGTCGCCGCCCCGGCTGCGCCCCCGCGATCCGAATGAAACACGAGCCGGCGCCCGTCCGGGCTCCACGCGGGCTCATGGTCGGAGTAAGCGTCGTCGGTCACGTTGCTCGTCTCGCCGGACACGATATCGAGCAAGTAGATGTTAGAGTAGCCTCCTTTCGAACCGGAGAAGGCGATGAGGCGACCACGTGGATTCCAGGCCACGCTGTAAACCTGATCGATGTCCGGGAGGTAATGGTGTCGTATAGCGCCCGTTGCAACATCCACGAGCGCGATGGCTTCATTCGGACCGCTTTTCACCGCAACCGCGAGTTGCTCGCCATCCGGACTCCAGCTCATGCCGGGTGTCGAAATCCGGAGCGCTTCGAACTCGGTGTTATCCTGACCGGAAATCAATCGCCGGACGACGCGGCCATCTTCTACGCGAGCCAGATACACATCGAAGAAGGCACCTCGTGCGGCGATGAACGCCAGCAGATCGCCCCGAGGTGATAGCGCGGGGCCGGCGCTATAGCTACGTCTGCGGCCCGATTCTATCGCCTGTGCATTGAGAGCGATGTTATCGCGTGCCGCCAATTCGGGGAAGTGGATCTCTCGTAGCGATTGACGCCAGCGTTCCGAAAGGCGATCCAGGGTGAGCCCCGTGGCATGCTCAAATCCCGCCTCGACGGATCCAGTCGTCTTCGTGTGGTGCAGAATCTCGGCAATCTTCTGGCGACCATACTGTGAGGCGATGTAATCCCAGACACTGTGTCCGCCACGATATGCGAGATATCCCGACAGATCAGGAATGGAGGGGAGCGCATCGTCGAGCAGGGCGCTCCTCACATACATATCCGAATTCGAATCCCAGCCGATCGCCGCATATTCCGCAAGCCCCTCGTTGAACCAGTCCGGCAGGCGAATTCGGATGTCGTTCCGAAAGATCGACTGCAGTGCCCCTCCATAAAACAGGTCGTTCAGTACGGCATGCACCAGCTCGTGATGGAGCACCCTGCGGTAGTCGCGATAATCGCCCAGAAATGGGATTGCGATGCGATTCTTGAAAAGCTCCGTTACGCCACCGATGCCCTCGGCGTAAACAGGCAGGTCGACCGCATTCGTGACGGCAAACTCATTATGGCTGTTATACACCAGGATGGGAATCCGCTCGCTGATGCGATGGCGGAAAAGCAGTTCGATCTCCCGGTACGCGTCTTCAGCCGCATGAGCCGTAAACTGCGCGAGGTCCTCGGCCTCTTCGAAGAAGTAAATATCAAAGTGGCGGGTGGACAGGTAGTACCACTCTCCCGCCTCGTACTGGACTTTGTTCTTGCCGAAATGAAAGTACTGGGCAGTGGCCTGACCGCTCGATACGGCAGTTACAACAGTAGCGAGCGCAAGGCCGAGGCGGAGGATACTGCCGATGCGCTTCATGATCGGCTCCTGTGACGAGGAATTGCGAGCGGTGCGTTCACGAACAAAGGGGCCGCCCGCAGCTCGAAGCGGCTACGGGCGGACTCATTTGTTCAGTAAGCATAACGAGCGGGGGCGCTCACCCGCGGTTAAGCGCTTCTTTCAGAATTGCCTGCTGCTCGCGTTCGTGGATGTTCGAGGATCCCGTGGCCGTGCTGGCGCTGGCGATGCGGCCTGCGTACTTGACGCGCGTCGAGCAGTCGCCATGGAGTGCTTCAAGCATTTCATCGAGCTGATACCGCGCGAACTGCCATGCGCCCATGTTAGCCGGCTCTTCCTGCACCCAGACGACATCCTTCACGTTCTTGTAGCGCTTTAGCTCTTTTGCAAGCTCATCCTCGGGCCACGGATAGAACTGCTCGAGACGCGTGATCGCAATCTTCTCGCGTTCATCATCGGTCATCGTAGCGAGCAGGTCGTAGTAAACCTTGCCGCTGCAAATGAGAAGACGCTCGGCCTTCTTCGGATCGGCCTCGGCCGGATATACCGGATAAAACTGCCCGTCGGTGAGCTCCTCCGGCGTAGATACGACAAGCGGATGCCTCAACAGACTTTTCGGTGCCATGACCACGAGCGGCTTCTTGACCTCTCGCTTGACCTGTCTGCGCAACGCGTGGAACAGGTTGGCCGGCGTCGTGAACGAGGCGACGATCATATTATCCTCCGCGCAGAGCTGGAGGAACCGTTCAAGGCGCGCCGACGAGTGCTCAGGGCCCTGCCCCTCGTAACCGTGCGGGAGTAACAGGACGAGGCTGCTCGTCTGCCCCCATTTCTCTTCTGCGGCCGACAGAAACTGGTCGTAAATAATCTGCGCACCGTTGGCGAAGTCGCCAAACTGGGCCTCCCAGATCACGAGTGCAGAGGGATCGCCCACCGTATAGCCAT
>Ga0209487_1002147_pt1 | contig 16205 bp, 13 predicted proteins | sample Poulit2012_FD_187524 | JGI IMG/M metagenome (GOLD analysis project Ga0209487, IMG submission 187524) | Agricultural soil microbial communities from Georgia to study Nitrogen management - Poultry litter 2012 (SPAdes) (version 2) | ecosystem: Environmental > Terrestrial > Soil > Agricultural land...
TACTTAGGTTTAATTTTCCAAGTTCAAGACGATATTTTAGATGTAGTCGGGGATCCGGATAAATTAGGTAAACCAGTTGGAAGCGATTCAGAAAACGAAAAGAGCACTTACCCGAATTTACTTGGATTAGAAGGGGCAAAATTAAAACGGGCTGAATATGAAAAGCTTGCTTTAGAAGCGCTCGAACGATCTGGAGCAACCGGTTCTTATTTAGTCGAGTTAGTCAAATATTTCGGCAATCGTGAATCATAGAAAATTGTAACGGCATAGATTTTAACAAACATTCATGCTATAATATAAATACAAAAGGGAATGGTGCAGTATCCTAGTTAGTCCTCCTATTCTGAAGGCGGGCCTAAAAATCCGCCAAAGGGCACATCGATGAAGTTCCTTGTGTCGGCTTGGGGCGCCCAGCCCTGGGTCGATGCTGGGAGTTAAGGTTTTTGGGCGATCCACAAAGGCATGTGGGCGTTGACCCAATTACCGCGGAGGCCCATCTTTGTAACTAAGTTCGCAAGCGAAGTTAGTTATGAAATGGGGTATGAACCTGTTGAGGATTGGTTTTTAATCCTCGTTAAACAGCGTAGCCTGCCTTGAGTGACTGCTGAGGGGATTAGAACTTTGGATTCGAATTTAGCTGGCCACTAATTCGTTTCTTTATTCTATGAAATCAGCGTTGCAAAAGAGGCTAGGAATAGGTCAAAGACTTTTAGAGGAAAGCTCCTAGGCTGTTCTGTTACGACATTTAAAAAGGATTATAGTGCGGACTAAGTGGTAATCCAGTCTAACCTCCGGCGACGGGGTTAATGTAGATTTAAAAGGGAACTGCCTTCGTGGCGACACGGGGTATCTACATGGGAAAACCTACTGGACCTAAGCCGCAGTCTTAACTTTTTAAATGGCCATTCCCACATTACATATGAACGTAAGGTTTGATGATATGAACGATCGAACGAAAGAATCTGTAAAATTTAGTTTAACGATAGCCGTTATCACATTCGTGTTAGCGGCTATTTTTTCCAGCTTTTCTTCCTCGTTATTAGGAAGTGTATCTTGGATTATCGGCTTTATCATCGTATTAATTATTGTTTTTATCGGGATTATTTTCGACATGCTCGGTATCGCAGCTGCAGCAGCAAAAGCGGCTCCATTGCATGCGATGGCAGCGGAAAAAGTTAAAGGTGCTCGAGAGGCCGTATTAATCCATCGAAATGCAGAAAAAGTCGCTAGCTTTTCCAATGATGTAATTGGGGATATATCAGGAATTGTTAGTGGTTCTGCCTTAACGATTGTAATTTTACAAATTACAAACCTGTTCCGTTATTCGGACGGTTCGACGTTTCAAATTGTTATATCGACTGTTTTGACGAGTTTTATTGCTGCGTTAACAGTAGGAGGAAAAGCATTCGGAAAGTATTATGCAATTCATTACTCGACAAATATCCTTTTATATACGGGGAAAGTCGTTTATTTTATTGAAAATAAGTTAAAAATTACAATATTCAAGCAGAAAAAAAGATAAAGGAACAGTAGGTACATACATGGGAAAAGAACGATTAGATGTGTTACTTGTAAAAAGAAATTTAGTCGATAGCCGGGAAAAAGCAAAACGATTAATAATGGCTGGGCTTGTGTTTTCTGAAAACGAACGCCTCGATAAACCTGGAATGAAAGTCGATGAATCGATACCACTCCATTTAAAAGAAACGTTACGTTACGTAGGTCGAGGTGGTTATAAATTAGAAAGGGCGCTCAAGAGCTTTGAAACATCAATCGCTGGTAAAACTGTCGTCGATATTGGTTCTTCAACCGGAGGATTTACCGATTGTGCACTACAAAACGACGCGGCCCAAGTGTATGCAATTGATGTCGGTTACAATCAGTTAGCTTGGAAATTGCGTAGTGATGAACGAGTACACGTTCATGAACGAACGAACTTTCGTTATGTAACGAAAGAGCTATTCGAACACGGCTTACCAAATTATGCGACAATCGACGTATCATTTATCTCACTCCGCTTAATCTTACCGGTTTTAAAGAAGCTATTACAAGAAAACAGTGAAGTAATCGCTTTAGTAAAACCTCAATTTGAAGCGGAACAAAATCAAGTCGGAAAAAAAGGAATCGTACGCGATCCACGCATCCATAAAGAAGTACTAGAAAATATTATTCAATTTTCACAAGATGAAGGCTTTCAATTTTTAAATGTAACATATTCACCAATAACTGGTAGTGAAGGTAATATAGAATACTTAATTCATTTAGGTTGGAACAATATAAATAAAAACAAAACGACTGAAAACGTCGAATCGTTAATAACATCTGTTGTAGAAGAAGCTCATCGAACGTTGAATTAATTACTGGGAGGATTACTATGAGCAAAGCAAAACGCCATATTAAAATTAGGGAACTAATCGCAGAACATGATATCGAAACTCAAGATGAGCTAGTTGAGCGTTTAAAAAATCTCGGCTTTAATGTAACTCAAGCAACTGTTTCCCGCGATATTAAGGAGATGCATTTAATTAAAATTCCATCATCATCCGGACGGTATAAATATGGTGTACCGACAAAACCACGCTATGATGCAGAAGAGAAGTTAAAACACAGAATGGTGGAGGCTTTTGTCAGTTTAGATCATGCTGAAAACTTTATCGTATTAAAAACTTTACCCGGAAACGCAAATGCAGTAGGAGCCTTAATCGATGATTTAGATTGGGAAGAAATAATGGGAACGATTTGCGGTGATGATACATGTCTTATCTTATGTCGTACAACTGAACAAACTAAGGAAGTTGTCAAACGTTTTAACGAAATGCTTTAACGAATCGTCGTTAAACGAAAGAGGTGACGGGGTCAAATGATTACACATTTGTCGATTCGCAACTTCGCTATTATCGATGAAATATCTATATCTTTCACCGACGGTTTAACAGTATTGACCGGAGAAACAGGAGCAGGAAAATCGATTATAATTGATGCAGTTCATTTGTTAATTGGTGGTAGAGCTTCGAGCCAATTTATTAAGCATGGTGAAGAACGGGCGGAAATCGTCGGCCAATTTGAACTTACATCTAACAAAGCCAATATTAAACAAGTATGTAAAAGCTACGATATCCCTCAAGAAGACGACGTATTAATCTTAGAGCGAATTTTAAATAAAAATGGCAAAACTGTCTGTCGGGTCAATCATAAACTTGTTACACTTTCAGTCCTTAAAGAAATCGGCGATTTGATTACGCAAATACATAGCCAACACGATACGCTACATTTATTACAAGCTCAGCAACACTTAACATTATTAGATCAATACAACAAGGCAGAGATAGGACCAATTTATACCAAATATAAAACGGTATACAAACAATTGCTATCTTTACAGCAAAAATACGATAAACTTTACACTGATGAACAAGAACTAGCCCATCGTCTTGACTTATTACAATTTCAGTTTAATGAATTGGAACAAGCAAATTTAGTCGAAGGTGAAGATGAAAAGCTTGAAGAAGAACGAAAGCAATTGCAAAATTTTGAACAAATCTTTATTGCTCTTCAAGAAGCTTATCACGCCTTGCAAGGGGAAGGTAAAGGATTAGAAAGTGTACATATAGCGAAAGATGCATTGGAAAAAGCAGCCGTACACGATAGCTTTATTAAAAAGCAACAAGAAACTTTGACGAACCTTTATTATCAACTGGAAGATATGACATTTCAAATTAACGATTATAAAGATACATTATATTTTGATGAAAACCGTTTAAATGATATTGAAGCCCGCTTGAATGAGTTAAATCGTTTACGGAAAAAATATGGTCAAACCGTCGCGGCAATGCTCGAATATAAAGCAAAAATTGCGGAAGAAATCGATGAACTTACAAATCGTGATGAGCGAATTGAATTAATTCAAAAAGAAATCGAAGAAAAAGAAGAAGAAGCACAAAATATTGCCCAACAATTACACAAAATTCGAAAAAAAACAGCCCGTCAATTAGAGAAAGATTTACAAAAAGAATTAGACGATTTATATTTAGAAAACGCTCGAATTTCTGTGTATTTTGCTCCAAATGAAAGAAAAGAACTAACAAAAGATGGTCTAGACAACGTTACCTTTATGTTATCGACGAATGTAGGAGAACCATTAAAACCATTAGACAAAATCGCTTCTGGCGGTGAAATGTCTCGAATTATGCTCGGTTTGAAAAAAATATTAGCAGAACACGATTTAATCCAAACCGTTATTTTCGATGAAATTGATGCTGGGGTTAGTGGTCGGGTCGCTCAAGCGATTGCGGAAAAAATGTATCAAATTTCGACCACGACACAGACATTATGTATCACTCATTTACCCCAAGTCGCCGCAATGGCTGATCAACATTTATTAATCAAAAAAGAAGTTAGCGGAGATCGAACATCTACGTCAGTCCGTCAATTAACGGAGGACGAGACGATTAACGAATTAGGAAAAATGATGACCGGCACCAAGTTAACGGAATCCGCCTTAGAACATGCCCAAGAATTGGTCGACTTAACGAATACGTTTAAAAAATTAGTAAGGGGAAAGTTTCCATCTTCATAATATAGCTTGCTTGATGATATCTTTTTTATACACGATACATTTTACACTTATTTAGGTAATGATAAACATTTTTTCTTAAGTTTCTCTCGTTTAAAAACAGATTGATTAGGTCACATTAAATATACCGGTTCAATCAAAAGCCAATCTGTTTTTAAGGGGAGTGTACAATGCGATGTCGTGGAAACGAAAAAGGAAACTTTTGATTGGTATATTATTCATTTTATTTTTAATTATTCCTTTACAAATACCAAAGGTTCAACAGTACCTTTCTATTCCGAACGATATAACCGTCGACCACCGTGAATCTGTCGCCTCCGTCCCAACCAATCATACAAAAAAAGAAACGAATTATCCATTTTTAACGAATATCGATTTGCATCCTTCCGAAGTAACCGAAAATGAAATCGTCTATAAAGTAGGTAACTTCCCCATTAAAAAAGTCGACGTCAACGTTTTAAAACAACATGAAATCGTTCCAGGTGGACAATCGATTGGAGTCCAACTGCATACGAGAGGGGTTCTTGTCGTAGGGCATCATTTAGTCTCCAATGTAGAGAAGGAAAAATCCCCCGCAGAAGACGCCAACATTAAAATCGGGGATATAATCGTTGAGATGGACGGTAAAAAAATTAAAAAACTAACCGATATTAAAGAAATTGTGCAATTCGCAGGAGAGAATAATAAAAAAATCGCCATAAAATTAAAAAGAGGAAAAGAATTTATCGAAACGAAATTACAGCCGACCTATAACAAAAAAGATGACTCCTATCAAATTGGCGTCTACATTCGGGATTCAACAACAGGAATCGGTACTGTTTCTTTTTATGATCGTACTACAGGAAAATACGGTGCATTAGGCCATGTTATTTCTGATGCCGATACGAAAAAGCCAATCGAAATTCATCATGGGAAAATCGTCCATTCTTCAATTACTCATATCGAAAAGGGAAACCGAGGTTTACCAGGAGAAAAACAAGCTGAGTTTTCGATGCAGGATGAAAAATTAGGTACGATTGAAAAAAATAGCCCCTTCGGTATTTTCGGTACGATTGATCCAAAAAAGATTAAAAATGAACAAAAACCACTTCCAATCGGCTTAGCAAAAGAAGTAAAAAAGGGCCCAGCTCATATATTAACGGTCGTTGAAGGTGACAAGGTGGAAAAATTCGATATCGAAATTGTAAATTCAATTCCACAAACCTACCCATCAACAAAAGGAATGATTATAAAAGTAACGGATGAACGACTCTTAGATAAAACCGGTGGCATTGTCCAAGGAATGAGCGGAAGTCCGATTATTCAAGATGAGAAGTTAATCGGTGCTGTTACTCACGTGTTCGTAAATGACCCAACTTCAGGCTACGGTGTGCATATCGAATGGATGCTCCAAGAAGCAGAAATCGACCTATTTGAAGAAGAAGGGAAACAATTTGCAAAAGCTCTCTGATGAAAATCAGAGAGTTTTTTTACAAATTAAAGGGATTTTTCACCATTGTGTCGAATAGTATTAGCGAGAGAGTAAATATAAGGATGGTGTCTAAATTTGGAGAAGATTTCAATTTGTATTATCGATGACAACGAAGAGTTAGTACATATCATGGAAGATTATTTAAACAATGAGCCTGATATGGAAGTTGTCGGAGTAAGTTTCAACGGGATGAAATCGTTACAATTAATTCAGGACTTAGAACCGGATATCGTTATTTTAGACCTTATAATGCCTCATGTAGATGGATTGACAGTGCTTAAAAAGATAAGACAAGCAGAAGATTTGAAGAAGCCTCGTATCATTATGTTAACTGCCTTTGGACAAGAAGACGTAATGCGTCAGGCTGTTCAATTAGGAGCTCATTACTTTATTTTAAAACCATTTGATTTTGATCACTTAGTAACGAAAATTCGTGAAGTCCATAAAGGTGACTTTACAGAACATCAATTTGTTGAGCAACCACAACAAGTAAAACGTGAAGTCGATTTAGAAGCAAAAATTACAGACATCATGCACGATATCGGTGTACCAGCTCACATTAAAGGGTACTTATATTTACGAGAAGCAATTATGATGGTATACGAAGATATCGAATTACTCGGTTCGATTACAAAAATTTTATATCCCGATATAGCAAAGAAATATAACACGACCGCATCCCGAGTAGAACGGGCTATTCGTCATGCCATTGAGGTCGCTTGGAATCGAGGTAATATCGATTCAATTACCGAACTATTCGGCTATACAATTAATGTATCGAAAGCAAAACCGACTAATAGTGAATTCATTGCGATGGTCGCTGATAAATTGAGGCTTGAATATCGAGTTATGCCGTCATAATCGTCAATTAGTAAGTGGAGTAATTTTATTTTCATTTCCATTGTTATAGAATAGATAACAAGAACTTTTAATACAAGGATTGGTTGAACTTCATTATTTAGAGATGAAGTCAGTCAATCCTTTTCAATGACAAAAATCATTTTCGAATGTGCACTTTCAGTTCAGAGTGAATATAAAAATTCTAATTTTCATATGTGGTGGATACGCGTCATTCTTGGAAAGAGTATATAAAAACGGGATTCAGTAAAATGTTGAATCCCGTTATCCTTGATATTTAGTTATGTTTACTGATTTTCGAAGAAGGCTTTATAAAGCGACTGAATCGCCCGGTGTAAATCATTAGCTTTAATTCCAAACATCATTGATACTTCAGACGAACCTTGGTTGATCATTTCGATATTCACCTTTGCTTCACCAAGGGCGGTTGCAGCAGTTTGCGCCATACCAATCGTTTCTTTCATCCCTTCACCGACGACCATAATAAGCGCCAGATTATGGTGCACTTGAACGGTATCAGGGGATAACTCCTTTTTAATTCGTTCGACAATTACTTCGTCTTTATTATCTGTTAATTGTGTATCGCGCACGATAATTGTCATTTCATCGATACCGGAAGGAACGTGCTCGAAAGAAACACCTTCTTCTTCTAAAATTTGAAGTAACTTCCGTCCAAAACCAAGCTCTCGGTTCATTAAAAACTTACTTACATAAATACTACTGAACCCAGTGTCACTTGCAATTCCGACGACACAATGTTCATTCGGCTTCTTTTTTGAAACAATTCGTGTGCCATCGCCGGACGGATTATTTGTATTTTTAATTTCAACTGGAATATTCGCTTGAAAAGCTGGAATTAAAGCTTCATCATGAAATACCGAAAAGCCAGCATAAGATAGCTCTCGCATTTCTCGATAAGTTAATAGTGGGATAGGTTTTGGATTTTTTACGATATTCGGGTTCACTGTAAAAACAGAATCGACATCGGTAAAGTTTTCATATAAATCTGCTTCAACTCCAGCGGCGACAATCGCACCAGTAATGTCGGAGCCACCACGGGAAAAGGTTTTTAATTTACCATCAGCTGTATAACCAAAAAATCCAGGAATGACGAGAATACCTTCTCGTTCACGTAATTTATATAGTTTTTCATAGCTTGAATCACAAATTTGAACACCTACTTCATCTTCTTTTAAGATGATTCCCGCTTCTTTAGGATTAACGTAACTTGCCTTTTTCCCTTGTGCTTGTAAATAACTACTTAATATTCTCGCTGAACTATCTTCACCTAGAGACTTGAAATGATCAATATGCTCTTCAAAGGGTAAGGATAACCTCATAATTTCTTGCAAGCGATTTTCAATTTCATCGTTTAAAGCTTCCGGCAATTGCAAGTCTTTTATAATTTTTGCAAAACGATCAACAATTGTAATGTAATACGACTTATATTTCTCTTCTTTTACGTATGCTGTTCCTAGCTGAATTAACAAATCTGTTATTTTAAAATCGTGATCATGTCGTTTCCCAGGAGCGGATACGACGATAAACTTTCGCTCTTCATCATCTTTAATAATGTTGGCCACTCTTTCAAATTGATGAGCATCAGCTAATGAACTTCCACCAAATTTTGCAACTTTCATCGTTTATTCCCCCAACCTATATTCATCATTTTCCTTTGCTTGTTGTTGACTTTTTAATTTATTTCTCTTTTTGTCACGATGGAAAATAAATCCCGCAACAAAACTAAAGCCACCGATAAACATAATTAATCCTACGATAAATTGAATAGTTTCATTCACTAAAATCGTATATACATCCGAAAAAAGAGCATCTCGCATTAATTTAATTCCATATGCTCCAATAATTCCGGGGATAAAAAGTATTAATACTGCAATGAATCTAACCATGGTTGTCTCCTTTAAATACCTTGAATAATTTTAGTATAGCAACGATTTTCACTAAAAACAAACTTGGTAACGTCTGTTCACGATTCCTTTACAATTAAAGAACTTTAGCTGTTGAAAGGCAAAAGTGTATATTGAATAATAAAAGTTTCCGACGTACAATAAATATAATGTCTTTGCAATTTTCTTCAAAAACTTCTTTAAAAAGAGGTGTTCGAATGTATCAACTATTAGTAGTAGGTTCAACAAAAGAAGCGAAACAAATAGTAAAAATTTTCTCTTCCTTACCGAATATCGATCTATCTGTCGTGATTGGTGATAAAGAAGAGAAGTCTTTCGAACAATTGCTTATGACTAATGGTATTCCTCATGAAAAATCAATACAATATTTCGTAGAGCAACCATTCGATGTTGTAATCCTAACCGATGAACAATACTGTGAAGAGGAAGTTCGACAGTCTTTTCTTTCTAATCCGTTAGTTGTTCCCAAGCCTTTAGTTGATTTATTACTTCCGTTTTTACGGGAGCAATATTTTGAATTGGATAATTTACGGTTAATATTCAATACAATCCGCGATGGGTTAATTGTCGTCGATCGCCACGGTATTCTTCGTTTAATGAATGATCGGGCTAAAAAGTTAATCGGCGTATCGAAAGATGTTATCGGCCATCATATTAATGATGTCATTCCCCATAGCCGACTTCCAGCCGTACTACAATCTAAAAAGAAAGAAGAGAATAAAACTTTTATATTACAAAATAATCAGGAAATCGTTACGACACGAATTCCCCTTATAACAAAAGGTGGTCAGTTAATCGGTGCTTTTGCAACCTTTAAAGCTCGTGATGAAATTCTTCGCCTAGCTGAGGAAAACACTGATTTAAAAAAAATTAAAACGATGTTAGAAGCGATTATTTATTCCTCCGAAGAAGCGATTAGTGTTGTCGATGAAAAGGGTAAGGGTTTAATGATTAACCCTGCTTACACAAGAATTACCGGTCTTAGTGAAAAGGATGTCATAGGTAAACCAGCGACCGTCGATATAGCAGAGGGCGAAAGTATCCATATGCAAGTATTACGGACGAAAAAACCAATTCGTGGTGCGCGATTAAAAGTAGGACCGATGAATAAGGATGTCTTTGTAAATGTCGCTCCCGTAATCGTTCAAAATGAAGTAAAGGGTAGTGTCGCAGTCATTCACGATTTATCAAGAATCGAAAGTTTAACCGATGCATTAAATCGTGCAAAACAAAAGATTCGCCAGTTAGAAGCAACCTATACCTTCGATGATATAATCGGGAACTCAGAAGAAATAAAACTTGCGATTAATCAAGCAAAAATGGCAGCAGAAACTCCTGCCACTGTCCTGTTACGAGGAGCATCAGGTACAGGAAAAGAACTCTTTGCCCATGCGATACATAACGCCAGTGATCGAAGCCATCACAAATTTATTCGTGTCAATTGTGCTGCATTAGCCGAGTCCGTTTTAGAAAGCGAATTATTTGGTTATGAAGGAGGGGCTTTTACAGGTGCTCGGCCGGAAGGTAAAAAAGGATTATTTGAAGTTGCAAATAAAGGGAGTATCTTTTTAGATGAAATAGGAGAATTATCGTTACGTACCCAAGCGAAATTATTACGGGTTTTGCAAGAGAAAGAAGTCGTACGAGTAGGTGGAACAACTCCCATTCCGATAGATGTCCGAATTATTGCTGCGACTAATGCTAATTTGGAAGAGAAAATAAATGACAACTCCTTCCGTGAGGATCTATATTATCGTTTAAATCGACTACCTATTTATATTCCATCATTGAATGAACGTCTTGAAGACTTACCTAGTTTAGTTACGTTCATTATAAGCAAGCTAAACCAGTTGTATGGAAGAACGGTCGAATCAATCTCTGATACTGCTTTAGATAAACTACGTACTCACGATTGGCCTGGGAATGTAAGGGAGCTCGAAAACATCATAAGTCGTGCAATGATATATATGGATATAAAAGAGCGTACAATAGAAAAAAAACATATCAATTTTTTAACCGAAAAAAATAATGTAGAGGAAGTAAAAGGGAAACTTACATCAATCGAATCAGCGGAAATACCATTAAGAGAAGCACTCGACCAGTATGAAAAACAATTTATAAAAGAAGTTTATAGAGCGAATAATTACAACAAGCAGCAAACCGCAGCTCAATTACAAATTTCAGTCCGAACTTTATATTATAAGTTAGAAAAATATAAGCTTGAATAACCTTTCGAATTGAATGAAATTGCATGCAAAATATTGCAAAGATGAATTTTCTTGCATAAGGCAACTGATTAAGCGCATATAAATCAAAGGTTTATTGTTGGCACGAATGTTGCATATCATATAAAGTGAGTAGATTTATTATAAGTAGAGGTGAATAAAATGAATATATTTTCTAAGTTAGAGTTAGATAATTTTGAACAGGTAGTCTTTTGTCAAGATCGGGCTTCTGGTTTAAAAGCGATTATTGCTATTCACGATACAACGTTAGGTCCGGCTTTAGGTGGCGCTCGAATGTGGAATTATGCTAGCGAAGAAGAAGCATTAGATGATGTTTTACGTCTAGCTAAAGGAATGACCTATAAAAACGCTGCAGCTGGTTTAAATTTAGGTGGTGGAAAAGCAGTTATTATTGGAGATCCACATAAAGATAAAAGTGAAGCCTTGTTTAGGGCTTTCGGGCGTTACGTAGAGAGCCTAAACGGACGTTATATAACTGCTGAAGATGTCGGAACTTTCGAAGAAGATATGGATTACATTCATATGGAAACGGATCATGTTACTGGGACTTCTATTGGAGAAGTAGGAGACCCTTCGCCGGTAACAGCTTATGGCATTTATTACGGTATGAAAGCTGCTGCAAAGGAAGCCTTCGGCACTGACGATTTAAAAGATAAGACAATTGCCGTTCAGGGTGTTGGTCAAGTCGCTTACAACTTGTGTCGTCATTTGCATAAAGAAGGAGCGAAATTAATTGTGACAGATATAAATAAAGAGGCAGTCGAACGAGCAGTAAAGGATTTTAATGCTAAAGCAGTCGATCCCGATAAAATCTATGATGTTGATTGTGATATTTATTCTCCGTGTGCTTTAGGTGGAACAATTAATGACGAAACAATTTCGCGTATAAAAGCAAAAGTAATCGCAGGAAGTGCAAATAATCAATTACAGTCAGAAGAGCACGGTGTAAAATTACATGAAAAAGGTATTGTTTATGCTCCAGACTATGTTATAAACTCAGGTGGTGTAATAAATGTTGCGGAGGAGTTAATCGGCTATGATCGGGAACGAGCAATGCAAAAAGTAAAATCCATTTATCATATTTTAGAAGAAGTTTTTACTATTTCTCGAGAAAGGAATATTCCAACCTCGGTTGCAGCTGATGAGAAGGCCGAAGAACGGATTAAAGCAATTCGTGCTTCAAGCCGTCATTATTTATAAATATAAGAAATCGCAGGAAAAAAAGGAGTCGGGGATATGACAAAAGAATATGATCTTGTCGTTTTAGGCGGTGGAACTGGAGGGTATGTTGCAGCGATTCGTGCATCCCAATTAGGTATGAAGGTAGCTGTTGTTGAGGCAAAAAAATTAGGAGGTACTTGTTTGCACTCAGGATGTATACCGACTAAGACGCTACTAAGAACAGCTGAAATTTACCGGGAAGCGACTTTGGCAAAAAATTACGGAATCGACCTAAAAGTAAAAGGAATTGACTTTTCAAAAGTACAAGCGAAAAAAGAATCGATTATAAAGCAACTTCATAGTGGTATCGAGCAATTATTTAAAAAACATCAAATAGATCTTTATAACGGTTACGGAAGAATTTTAGGGCCAAGCATATTTTCACCGCTTCCTGGAACGATTTCAGTAGAATATGAATCCGGTGAAGAGAATACGATGCTCGTACCGACGAATGTACTTATAGCAACTGGTTCAAAACCGAGAGAAATAAATGAATTACAAACCGATGGAAACCATATTTTAAATTCCGATCAAGCTCTTAAATTAACAAAATTGCCAAAATCAATACTTATTATTGGTGGAGGTATTATCGGTATCGAATGGGCATCTTTATTAGTTGATTTAGGAGTTAAAGTAACGGTAATCGAAAGCGAAGCATCCATTTTACAGAACGAAGACGAGATTGTTCAGCGTGAAGTAACGAAGCAACTAAAGAAACGCGGAGTAAAAATCGTTACGAACGCTTCAATAGATACAAAGAGCTTACAAAAAGAAGAAGAGCTAGTTTCTCTTGCTGTCAATAATACTGAAGATAGAGAAATTTTTACAGCCGAGAAAATTTTAGTAGCAATCGGAAGGGAACCAAATATTAACGATATCGGCTTACAAAATACGAATGTCGAAAGGGAAAACAATTTTATTAAAACGAATGAAGTGTACCAAACGAAGGATTCGCATATATATGCAATAGGTGACTGTGTCGGTGGCTTACAATTAGCTCACGTTGCTCAAGAAGAGGCGATTATAGCCGTCGAACATATGGCAGGAAAGGAACCGATTACTTTTAAATCAAATCAAGTTCCCGTAAACATTTACAGTTACCCTGAAGTAGGTAAAATTGGCTTAACAGAAAAGGAAGCTAAAAAAGCTTATGAAAACATAAGTGTCGGTATCTTTCCTTTCGCAGGTATCGGTAAAGCCCACGTCAATGGAGAAGTCAATGGTTTCGTCAAAGTTATTACCGATGAAAAAACAGACGATCTCCTTGGGGTTCACATCGTTGGTGACAAAGCAACGGAGCTTATTGGAGAAGCGAGTGTCGCAAAATTTCTCGATGCTTCGGGATGGGAGCTTTCAAAAGTAATCCATGCTCATCCGTCATTAGCAGAAATATTTAAAGAAGCAGCCCTTGCGACCAAGGGGAATCAAATTCACGGATAAGGAGATGTAAAAATGATGAAAAAACGTCACGAACAGTTAGGTTTAAGCGATGAAGAAGTATTAGAAATGTATCGCTTAATGGTCTTATCACGGAAAGTCGATGAACGGATGTGGTTATTAAATCGTGCTGGGAAAATTCCATTTGTAATATCATGTCAAGGGCAAGAGGCCGCCCAAGTTGGTGCTGCTTTCGCTCTTGATCGTAATATCGATTATGTTGCTCCTTATTATCGGGATGTCGGTGTCGTATTAGCTTTTGGAATGACGGTTGAAGAATTACTCCTTTCCGGTTTTGGTAAAGAAGGCGACCCAAATTCAGGAGGTCGGCAAATGCCCGGCCATTTCGGCCAGCGAAAAAATCGAATCATCACCGGCTCATCACCGGTAACGACCCAAGTACCCCATGCAGTTGGTTTTGCCTTAGCATCAAAGCTAAAGAATGAAAAATTTGTTACGTTTACCTCATTAGGAGATGGTTCAACAAATCAAGGGGATTTCCACGAAGGTTTAAACTTCGCAGGAGTCCACCAATTGCCAGTTATTACTTTCGTTGAAAATAACCGTTTAGCCATTTCTGTTCCTTATGAGAAACAAGTTGCTAGTGAGTCAATCGCCATTCGAGCTAAAGCTTATGGAATGCCTGGTTATGAAGTGGATGGGCAAGATCCGCTTGCAGTATACGAAGTAGTCAAAAAAGCGCGCGAAAGAGCAATAAGCGGTAAAGGACCAACTTTAATCGAAGCTCATACAGTACGATTAACGTCTCACTCAAGCGATGATAACCATCTCGTTTATCGAACAAAAGAAGAATTAGAAGAAGAACGAAAAAACGACCCGAATCAATTATTTGCAACGTATTTATATGAAGTTGGTATTCTCGATGAAAAACTTGAAAAAGAAATCGATGACGAATTAACCAAAGAAGTAAATAAAGCGACAGAAAAGGCGGAAAAAGCTCCGTATCCAAAGGTAGAGACGTTGTACGACTACGTCTACGAGCAATAAGGAGGAGAATACGATGACTGAAATGTCTTATATTCAAGCAATTACAAAAGCGATGGATGAAGAGATGAAACGGGATGAAAATGTCTTTATCGTCGGTGAAGACGTCGGTGCAAAAGGTGGAGTGTTTAGAGCTACGGACGGATTATATGATAAGTATGGCGAACAACGAGTTATTGATGCACCGCTATCTGAATCAGCAATCGTCGGAGTCGGTGTGGGAGCTGCGATGTATGGGATGCGTCCCATTGCAGAAATTCAATTTGCGGACTTTATTATGCCAGCGGTGAACCAAATTATTTCCGAAGCTGCAAAAATTCGTTATCGCTCTAATAACGACTGGTTTTGCCCGATTACAATCCGTGCTCCATACGGTGGAGGAGTAAGTGGGGCCTTATACCATTCTCAATCAGTCGAAGCACTATTTAATAGCACGCCAGGATTAAAAGTTGTCATACCTTCTACTCCTTATGATGCGAAAGGATTGTTAAAAGCAGCTATTCGGGATAACGATCCGGTTCTATTTTTTGAACATAAACGAGCTTATCGAATGTTAAAGGAAGAAGTACCGGAAGAAGATTACGTTCTTCCAATTGGTAAAGCTGATGTGAAGCGTGAAGGAACTGACGTGACAATTATTACGTATGGCTTTTGTGTCCATTTGTGTCAACTTGTTGCCGACCTTGTCCAACAAGACGGAATATCAGTACACATATTAGATCTACGTACTATTTATCCTCTAGATCAACAAGCTATTATCGAGGCAGCGAGTAAAACAGGTAAAGTCCTTCTCGTAACAGAAGATAATAAGGAAGGTAGTGTACTAGGAGAAGTGAGTGCGATTATTTCGGAATATGCGCTATTCGAGTTAGATGCACCAATAATGCGTCTTGCTGCTCCCGACGTACCCGCGATGCCTTATGCACAATCACTAGAAAAAGAGTTTATGATTAACGAACAAAAGATAGAAGAAGCGATTCGTTATTTAGCAGCTTATTAAACCTCGAAGAAGGAAAGGAAGGGAAAACAGTGCCTGTAAAAGAAATTTTAATGCCTAAATTGGGTGAAAGTGTAACTGAAGGAACGATTACAACTTGGCTTGTAAAGGAAGGGGACTACGTAAATAAATACGACCCTATTGCCGAAGTAATGACAGATAAAGTAAACGCCGAAGTTCCATCCTCCTATAGTGGAACGATTAAAGAAATCCTCGTAGCTGAAGGAGAAACAGTCGCAGTTGATACGTTAATTTGTTATATCGAAACAGAAGATGTGGAAGAAACGCAGGAAGAAGAAGCAAAACCAACGAAAAAGATAGAAGTACATGAAGAGAAAGATGAAAGTAACAAAACTCGTTATTCACCAGCAGTAATGCGTCTTTCACAAGAACATGGAATCGATCTATCAACTGTAAAAGGTACTGGTTTAGGAGGACGTATTACGAGAAAAGATTTATTGAAAATCATTGA
>Ga0209487_1002149_pt1 | contig 16192 bp, 15 predicted proteins | sample Poulit2012_FD_187524 | JGI IMG/M metagenome (GOLD analysis project Ga0209487, IMG submission 187524) | Agricultural soil microbial communities from Georgia to study Nitrogen management - Poultry litter 2012 (SPAdes) (version 2) | ecosystem: Environmental > Terrestrial > Soil > Agricultural land...
CGGCACACCGACGAGGTCCTCATCGGTGACTGGGACGGCGACGGCAAGGACACCATCACCGTCCGCCGCGGGAACCGCTACTTCGTCAACAACGCCGCCAAGGGCGGCCCGGCGGACCGCGTGTTCACCTACGGCAAGGCCGACGACGTCGTCCTGGTCGGTGACTGGGACGGCGACGGGGTCGACACGCTGGCCGTGCGCCGTGGGGCGACCTACCACGTGAAGAACTCCCTGCGTGGTGGCGACGCCGACCACGTCATCCAGTACGGCCGCTCCGGTGACGACGTCCTGGTCGGTGACTGGGACGGTGACGGCCGCGACACCTTCGCGGTGCGCCGCGGGGCGACCTACCACGTGAAGAACTCCCTGCGCGGCGGCGATGCCGACGCGGTCTTCACCTACGGCCGCTCCGGTGACCACGTCCTCGCCGGCGACTGGGACGGCGACGGCCGCGACACCTTCGCGGTACGGCGCGGGGCGCAGTACTTCGTGAAGAACTCCCTGCGCGGCGGCCCGGCCGACTTCTCGGTGTACTTCGGCCGCGCCGACGACGAGGTCCTCGTCGGTGACTGGAACGGGGACGGGAAGGACACCCTCGGCGTGCGCCGTACGCCGTGACGTCCTGACGACATCTGGAGGCGGGGCCCTGCACCACACCGGTGCAGGGCCCCGCTCACGTCCCGGCGCAGGCCCGGCGCGTGCGTCCGGGGGCGGTGCCCGCCTCGCGCACCCACGCAGGCCCGGCGCGTGCGCACTGGGCTCGGCTCTTGACCGGGCCCCCGCACCCGAGGACGCTGGTCGTCGTGGGCGCGATCGCGGCGGACTACGTCGTCGTCGGCGCCGGTGCCATGGGGATGGCGTTCACCGACGCCCTGGTCGACAACGCCGACGTCCACGTCGCCCTCGTCGACCGCCGCCACGCCCCCGGCGGGCACTGGCTCGAGGCCTACCCCTTCGTCCGGCTCCACCAGGCCTCAGCCTTCTACGGCGTGCCCTCCACGCGCCTGGGCGCCGGCCGGCTCCAGGAGCTCGGACCGGAACGCGGGCTGCACGAGCGCGCCACCGCCCCCGAGATCTGCGCCTACTACGGCCGCGTGCTCACCGAGAAGCTGCTCCCGTCCGGCCAGGTCGACTTCTATCCGGCGTGCGAGTGGCTGGGGCAGGGCCGCTTCGTCTCCCGGGTCTCCGGCGAGGAGTACGACGTCGGCGACGCGAGGGTCGTCGACGGGCACTACCTCGCCCCCTCCATCCCCGCCGAGACCCCACCGCCCTTCACCGTGGACGGTGCCCGCGTCATCCCCGTCAACGACCTCGTCGACGTCGAGCAGGCCCCGTCCCAGTGCGTGGTCGTAGGCTCGGGCAAGACCGCGACCGACGCGTGCGTCTGGCTGCTCGGCAACGGCGTCGACCCCGACGCGATCAGCTGGGTGCGTCCGCGGGAGCCGTGGATGCTCAACCGTGCCGTCGTCCAGCCCAACCCGGCGATCTTCCTCGGGATGGCCGCCGACATCATGGAGGTCGCCGCCGCGGCCGACTCCATCGACGAGCTCTTCCTCGGGCTGGAGGCGCGCGGGGTGCTGCTCCGCATCGACCCCACCGTCGTCCCGACGATGGCCAAGACGCCGACGCTCGCGCAGTGGGAGCTGGACCAGCTGCGCAGGATCGAGCACGTCGTGCGGCTCGGGCACGTCCACGCCGTCGAGCGCGGGCGGATGGTGCTCACCGACGGCACCGTCCCCATCGCCACCGACGCGCTCGTCGTCCACTGCGCGGCCTCCGGGCTGAAGTACCCGCCGCTCGTGCCGATCTGGACACCGCAGGCCATCACCCTGCAGCCGATCCGCACCGGCTTCCCCTGTTTCGGCGCCGCGCTCGCCGGCTTCGTCGAGGCCACCGTCGAGTCCGACGAGGAGAAGAACCGGCTCTGTCGGCCCACGCCCTACTCCGACACCCCGCTCGACTGGCTGGAGATGCAGGTCATCGGCGGGCGGTCGAGCGCCGCCTTCAGCAAGGACCCCGCGATCAAGGCGTGGGCCGAGCGCACCTCGCTCAACCCCACCCACGCCCCGGCCGACTTCACCGACGATGTCGCGCTCGCCGCGGTCCGGGACCGGCTGCGCACGTCCATGGCGCCGGGACGCGCCAGGATGGCCGAGCTCGCCGGGATGGCGTAGCCCGCCTCACCGCCCGGCGACGTCGACCACGGCCTGCCGCAGCACCCGCCGAGCCTGCGCCGCGGAGAGCTCGCCGGGCTGGGTCATGAGCTGCACCGACAGACCGTCCACCACCGCGTGCAGAACCCCCGCCCGCGCCTCCGCGGCCGGGTCGGCCAGCGGGGCCAGCCCCTCGGTGCCCGCCAGGATCTGCTCCGCGTCGGGGACGCTCGGGACGGCGGGGGAGCGCGACGGCGTGCCGGTGGCGGAGACGGACGGCGCGGCGGCGGGCGCCGCCTCGGGCTCGGCGAGGCGGCGCACCACGTGGCGGCAGTGGTGCCGGGTCCCCGTCCACCCGGCCTGCCGCCACCGCTCCAGCCCCTCCGGCACGGCCGGCGGGTCGACCAGCGCGCTCCACACCGACCACTCCGTGGCGCGTGTCGCGTCCAGCGGGAGCAGTCCTTCGAGCAGCGCGCACGCGGCGTCGACCACCTCGTCCCGCCCGGCCCCTTCCAGTGCCACGACGAGGGGCACCAACCGGGCCGCCGCCACCTGCGTGACCTCGGCGAGCACCGCCTCGATGAGCCTCTCCTGGCGGGGGAAGTAGTGGCGCAGCGAGCCGGGGGAGTGACCCGCCTCGTGGGCCACCCGCCGCACCGACGCCGCGGCGAACCCCTCGGTGGTGATGACGCGCAGCGCCGCCCCGACGAGCTCCGCGCGCCGCGCCTCGTGGTCGACGATCCGCGGCATACCCCCTCCTCCAGTCAGCCGACGACGGCATCCTAATACGCCTGTGTTATAAAAGGTCGCCGTGCATCCCTCCCACCTGCTTCGAACACGCGTCCTCCCCGCTCTCGGCACCGGCCTGACCGCCGCCGCCCTCGTCCTCGGCGCATTCGCCCCCGCCACTGCGGCGGCGGCCCCGATGCCAGTGCCCGCTGCCGTGGCGGTCCCGACCTCCGCCGCCCCTACCCTGCACCCCGCTCCCGCCGTCACACCCACGACGGCCGCCGCCGACGACGTCGCGGCCCTGCGCGCGGAGCTCGACGCCCTGGCCACGGAGCACGTGGGCGACACGACGCCGGGGCTCATGGTGGCCGTCGTCGGCCCGGACGGGCCGCTCGTCCTGGAGACGTGGGGCGAGGCGGACCCGACCACCGGCACCCCGCTCACGCCGGACTCCCGCACGCCCGTCGCCTCGGTCTCCAAGGTCGTCACCTCGCTGACCGCGCTCACCCTCCACCACGAGGGCCTGCTCGACCTCGACGCCGACATCCGCGACGACCTGCCCGTGCGCGACGAACGCGCCACCCGCACGCCGGTCACCGGGCGTCACCTGCTCACCCACCACGCGGGACTCGCGGAGTCGGTGCTCTTCCACCCCGACCCCGCCGACGTGGACCCGACCGACCTGCGCCGTGCCCTGGAGAAGCACACGCCGGTGCTGCGCGACCCCTCGGGGATCGGGCTGCACTACTCGCCGCTGCACGGCCACGCGCTGCTCGGGCTGGCCATCGAGGACGCCACCGGCGCGAGCTTCGACGAGGCCGTCGCCCAGTGGGTGCTCGACCCGGTCGGCGCCACGACGGCCGACTTCCACGGCCCGAGCGACGAACCGGGCGACGTCGCCCTCGCCACCCGCGACGGCGCGGGCTGGCGCAGCACCGACTGGCCCCCGGTGGCCGAGCGCCCGGCGGCCGGCCTCACCTGGTCCGCCCGCGACGCCGCCGCGTTGCTCCACACCCTCCTCGACCCCGACCAGGACGCGCTGCCCGCCGCCGTCGTCGACGAGGCGACCACCGTGGCCGTGCGCCCCGCGCACGGCGGGGGCGGGCACACCCAGGTCTTCTTCGAGTCCTGGCGATCCGAGGCACGGGTGCTCGAGCACGCCGGCGCGAACGGGCTGGCCTGGCTGGCCCTCGTCCCCGACGCGGAGATCGGGGTCTTCACGGCCGTCACCACCGAGGACGCGGCGGCCGCCGACCTCACCTCACAGGTCCTCGACACCGTCGCGGCCTGGACGGTGCGCACCGGCCTGGCCCCCGCGGACCCGCTGCCCGCCGGTGGCCGGACCGCCGTGACGCCCGACTGGGCGGCCGCCGGGCAGCCGGTCGCGCCGGTGGGGGCGTTCCACCAGCGCCTCTTCGGCGCCCGTGGTCCCGAGCTGGCGCTGCGCACCCTCCTCGGCCAGGTCGCGGTCAGCGCCGACGGCGACGACCTGCGCCTCGGCGACCGGACCCTGGCCCCGACGCAGACACCCGGCCGCTGGTGCGACGAGAACGGGTGCGTCGCCGGCGTCGAGGCGGAGGACGGCACGGTGCTCCTGCTCCTCGGCGACCGCGGCATGCTCGAGCAGACGCTCGTGCCCGCCCCGTGGTGGGCCGACCAGCGGCTCGTCGTCCCGGCCGTCGCGGGCACCGTCGTGCTCGCCGGTGTCGCCCTCGTCGGCGCGGTGCGGGCCGCGGTCCGCCGCCGGCGCGGGCGGACCGTGGCGACTGCGGTCTGCCGCCCGGCGGCGCTCGGCTGGTCCCTCGGCGCGGTTGCGCTCACCGTGGTCACCCCGCTGTACGTGCTGTCCCCGCTGCTCACCGGCTCCACCGACTGGCTGCCCGCCGACGGCGCCGCGGTGTGGGGGCTGCGGGTGACGACCGCCGCCGTCCTCGTGCTCGGCGCCTACTGGCTGGTCCGCGCGGTGGCCCGGTGGCGGCGGCTCACCACCACCACCCGCCGCGTGGCCGTGGTACCCGCCGCGCTGGTCGGGTTGGCGATGTCCGGGGTGCTCGTCACCTGGGCGCTGCCGATGTTCTGACGGCCCCCGGCGCCGCCGCGTCAGCGTCCGTGCCCCGGCCTGAGCACCCGGCGACGGTCAGGGCAGCCGCGCCTGCCTCATCAGGTGGGAGGCGTAGACGTTGGAGATGCGCACCCCGTCGAGCCACTCGGTGAGACGCGCGGCCTCCGCGTCGAGCGTCGCCCGGCCCTCGGCACCGATGTCGCGGTGCAGGACGACGTGGACCACGCCGTCGTCGTCCTGCACCCAGGCGCCGACGATGCGCCCGTCCCACCACGCGGTGTTGCCGGCGTTGCCGTTGGTGTCGAAGAGGTAGCGGACGTCGGCGGGGTCGAGGTAGAAGTCGCGGCCCTTCCAGCCCATGGTCGTCGGGTCCAGCGTGGGCAGCAGTGCCGCCCACGGGCCGGGCGGCTCCACCGGATCGAGGTCGTCGGGCAGCACCCAGCCGGTGCGGCCCCCATCGAGCCCCACCTCCACGGCGTCGACCGCGGCGAGGGCGGCGCGCACGGCTGTCTTGGTGGAGCCGAGCCACCACTGGATGTCCTCCAGCGTGCCCGGCCCGAAGGTGCGCAGCCAGCGGCGGACGATCTCGGCGTACCCCTCCTCGGGGCCGAGCGGCTCGGGCCGCTCCCCGAGCCACGCCTCCGTGAGCGTCCAGGTGGGCCGTCCCAGCCGCCAGTGCCCGGCGTTCCTGCCGCGCGTGATACGCCCCTCGGCGCCGAGCACGGTGAGCACCCGCGGGGCGATCTGGAACGTCCCTCCGTACCTCTTCTCCGGGCTGACGGTGAACGTGCCGGTCAGCTCGGGGACCTGCTCACGCAGCTCGCGCGCGGAGAGGGGACCGGACCCGGCCAGGTGCGCGAGGACGGCGCGGGTCGCCGCCTCCAGCCAGGCGGCGCCGTCCTCGGCGACGTCGTGCCTCTCCACGTCGCGGGTGATGAGGCGGCGCTGCTCCGCGGCGACCCGGGCGGCGGCGCTGCCCAGCGCGGCCGGCAGGAGGTCACGCGGGAAGACGAACAGGGTGCGCCGCATGGCGATCTGCTTGACCAGGCTGCGCTCCTCGTACAGCGCGTGCTCGACGTCATCGGCTGACACCCCCGCGGTCCGTGCCCGGACCGACAGGTGCACGGTCGGCGGTTCGGTGGCGTGCAGCACCGTCATGGCGCGGGTGGCCGCGAGCGGGTCCGCCAGGCGGTGGTCGGGGTGCAGGCCGTGGCGCACCGCGAGGCGGCTGCGGCGCTCGGCGTCGTCGATGTGCCGCATGCTCATGCGCCGGCGATGAACTCCTCGGCGCGGCTCTTGGGCCGCCCGATCACGGCACGGTCACCACGCACGAGCACGGGGCGCTGCATGAGCCGCGGGTGCTCGGCGAGCAGGGCGGCCACCTGCTCGGGGGTGGTGTAGTCCTCCGCGGCAAGGCCCAGCTGGGCGAAGTGCGCGTCCTTGCGCACGAGGTCGGCCGGCGGGTCCTCGAGCTTGGCAAGCAGGTCGAGCAGCTGCGTCCGGTCGAGGGGCTGCTTGAGGTACTGGACCACCTCGACCTGGGCCCCGGCGCGCTCGACGGCGTCGAGCGCATGGCGGGAGGTGGAGCAGCGCGGGTTGTGGAAGACGGTGAGCTCGGCCATGCGCCGAGAGTATCGGGCGGCGCACCCGGTGGGGTCGGTGCGACGATGGGGACGGAAGGCCGGCGCGGTCACGACGCCCGCCGCACCGGGAGCCGACCCGAAGGAGGGCGACGATGAACGGCGCGGCGGACTTCGACCGCGGGGCGGCGGTGACCCGGTCGATGCTCGGATGGGGTGTGGTGGCGGGGCCGTTCTACCTGGTCCTCGGTGTGGTCCTCGCGCTGACCCGGTCCGGCTTCGACCTGACGCGGGATGCCCTCAGTCTGCTCCTGCTCGGCGACCTCGGGTGGCTCCACGCCCTCAATCTCGTGCTGTCCGGGCTGATGAGCGTGGTCGCCGGGATGGGGCTCGCCCGCACACCGCGCACGCCGCGGGCGGTGGCCGTGCTCGTCGGCATCTTCGGCGCCTGCCTCGTGCTCAGTGCTGTCCTCCCGCCCGACCCGAGCGCGCACTACCCACCGGGTGAGGGCACCGGTGAGGCGACGGCGGCCGGTCTGGCCCACCTCGCCCTCGGTGCGGTCGGGTTCCTCAGCATGGCGACGGCGGCCGTGCTCGCGGGCGGTCGGCTCGCGCGCCGAGGCTCGCCCGCAGCGACGTGGTCGCGGGTCGCGGGGGTCGTCATCGCCCTGGCGTTCGCCGCGGGGGCGGCCCTCGCCACCCGACCCGCCGGTGTCTGGCTCATCTGGGTGGCCGTGCTCGTGACCTGGGCATGGCTCATGACGACCTCGGTGGCCGCCTATCGCGCCGTCCCGCACCCCGTCATCGCCCGCCGTGACGACGATGCGGACTCATGACGCGGTGGGCACCCGGCGCGGCAGCCCGGCCGCGACGAGCCCGGCCACGGCGAGCACCGCCGTCGCCGTGAGGACCGTGCCGCCCCACGCCCCGGCCTCCCACGCCTGCCCGAGCACCACACCACCGATCGAGGAGCCGAGGTAGTAGGCCAGGGTGTAGGTCCCCGAGCCGTCGGACGGCCGCGGGCTGAGGCGCGCCGAGCTCGCCGACGCGACGGCGTGGACCATGAAGAACCCGGCGGCGAGGACCGCCAGCCCCAGCCAGATGAGCACGAGGGAGTCCGGCACGGTGAGCAGCACCCCGGCCAGGCATGCCCCCAGCCCGACGAGCGTGGTCGTGCGCAGCCCGACGCGGCGCTCGAGCCGCCCGGCGAACGACGACGTCGCCGTCCCGGCGAGGTAGCTGAGGTAGAACATCGAGCCCAGTCCGGTGCCGAGGAGGAACGGCGGGGCGTGGGTCCGGTAGGCCAACACGTTGTAGACACCGACGAACATCGCCATGCCGAGCCCGCCCAACAGGTAGACGCGCAGCCGAGCACCGCGACCCCGCCCGTCCGCGGTGGGCGTCCGCTCGGCCGCGGTGCGTGGCGCCGACCGTGGAGGTGGTCCACCCCGCGGCAGGAGCAGCGCAGCCGCCGCGGTCAGGGCCGCACAGACCAGGGCCACGGTGAGCAGCGCCGTCCGCCACGTCGTGAGGTCGGCGACGACGCCGCCGAGCACGCGCCCGCCCATCCCGCCGACCGTCGTCCCGGCGATGTACAGCCCCGCCACACGCGTGACCCAGCCGGCCGCGACGTGCTCCGCCACCCACGCCAGCACCGCCGCCGGCACCGCGGCCAGCGCCGCACCCTGCACCCCGCGGGCGAGGAGGAGCAGCCCGAAGCCCGGCGCCAGGGCCGCCCCCACCCCTGCGACGACGGCGCAGCCCAGCCCCAGCACCATCGTCCGGCCCCGGCCCAGCCGCTCCGACAACCGGGCCAGCGGCAGCACGGCGACGGCGATCGCGAACGTCGCGACCGAGACGAGGAGGCTCGCCCGGGTCGCGTTGACGCCGAGGTCGGCAGAGACGAGGGGCAGCAGCGGCTGGACGACGTACACCATGGCGAAGGCCGCGATGCCGGTGGCGCCGAGGGCGAGCAGCGCCCGCCGGTACTGCCGGTCGGGTGGGCGCAGGCCGACGGGGGAGGGGGACTGGTCGGCGGCCACCCGGCCACTGTAGGCGGGCGGGCGCGGACGGCCACCGGCCGTCCGGGCTACGTCCCGTGCCGTCCCCGGGTGAGCCCGCAGCCGCACGAGTCGCGGTGCATGACCTGGGCCGGCACCCGCACCGCCCGGGGCGGGAGGTCCGGGTCGGCGATCCGCTCGAGCAGCAGCTCCACCGCCCGGCTGCCGATCTGCTCGGCGTCCTGCGCCGCCGTGGTGAGCCGCGGGGAGAAGACGTCGGCCCACTCGAAGTCGTCGAACCCGACGAGCGCGACGTCCTGCGGCACGTCGAGCCCCCGGTCGCGCAGCGCGCGCATGGTGCCGATGACCATGGCGTTCTGGGCGGCGACGACGGCGGTGGGCCGGTCCGGCGCGTCGAGCAGGGCGCCGACGGCGGTGTACGTCAGGTCGGCGTCCGAACCGCCGGAGACCACGAGCCGCGGGTCGACGGCGAGCCCGGCCCGCTCCAGCCCGAGCCGGTAGCCCGCCACCCGCTCGTCGGTCGTCGTCAGCCCCGCCATGCCGGAGACCATCGCGATGCGCCGGTGGCCGAGCTCGGCCAGGTGCTGGACCAGATGGGCCATCGGCTCGACGTTCTCCGTGCACACCGAGTCGAAGCGGGGGTCGGCCGCCCGGTCCACGAGCACCGTCGGCAGCGAGGTGCGCGCGAGTCGGTCGAGGAGCGGCCGGGCCCCGCTCGACGGCGCGAGGAGCAGGCCGTCGAGCCGGTGCCCGCGCAGTGCGGTGACCACCTTCTCCTCCACCTCCGGGTCCTCGTGGGTGTCGGCGAGGATGAGGGTGTAGCCGCCCGCCGACGCCGCCGCCTCCATCGCGTGCACGACGGTGCCGAAGTAGAGGTTGGTGAGCGCCGAGATCGCCACGCCGAGCTGCTGGGTGCTGGACCGCACGAGCGACCGGGCCTGGCGGTTGGGCACGTAGTCGAGGTCGGCGACGACCTCGAGCACGCGCCGGCGGGTGCGCTCGGCGACGTGGCGGGTGCCGTTGAGCACGTGCGACACGGTCGCCGTCGACACCCCGGCCCGGCGCGCGACGTCGGCGATGGTGACCACGCGACCCACTTCCCCCGGGACGGGCCCGGCCCGACGAAAACGCTTGCGCAAACGCTTGCGTGCGGAGCGTAGCGCTGGTTCACTCTGGGGACAACGCAGTGACGTGGGACACAGTCGATGCAAGGGGGCACGTCATGGGAACCATTCGACGCACGTCCGGCAGGGCCCACCGGCGACTCGCCGCCGCGGTGGTCGCGGTCGGGGCGCTGACGCTCGCGGCCTGCGGCTCCGACGGCGAGCCGGAGGGCGGGGACGGCGGCACGACCGACGCGGGCGGTGGCGGCGGGGACATCAGCATCGGTCTGGTCACCAAGACCGAGACCAACCCGTTCTTCGTCACCATGCGCGAGGTGGCCGCGGAGTACGCCGAGGAGCAGGGGGTGCAGCTCACCGCGCTCGCCGGCGCCTTCGACGGCGACAACGAGGGCCAGGTGCAGGCCATGGAGGACCTCATCGCCCAGGGCGTGGACGGCATCATGATCACGCCGAACAACTCCACCGGCCTCCTCGGCGCGATCGAGCAGGCCCGCGCCCAGGGCATCGTCGTCGTCGCCCTCGACACCGCGACCGACCCCGAGGACGCCGTCGACGCCACCTTCGCCACCGACAACCTCGAGGCCGGGCGGCTGCAGGGTGCCTACGTGCGCGCCGCCCTCGGCGACCAGGACCCGGCGCTCATCATGCTCGACGGCACCGCCGGCGGCACGGTCGACACCTTCCGCCACGACGGCTTCCTCGAAGGCTTCGGGATCGAGGAGGGTGACCCCGCCATCCTCGGGATGGAGAACACCCAGGGCGACCAGAACAACGCCCAGACCGCGATGGAAAACCTGCTCCAGCGCAACCCCGACGTCAACGCCGTCTACACCATCAACGAGCCGGCCGCCCGCGGCGCCTATGCCGCGCTCGAGGCGCAGAACCTCACCGACCAGGTGGTCATCGGGTCCATCGACGGCGGCTGCCAGGGCGTGCAGGACGTCGCCGACGGCAAGTACGCCGCCACCGTCATGCAGTTCCCCGCCGAGATGGTCCGGCAGGGCATGGACGCCATCATCACCGCGGCGAACGGGGGCGACATGCCCACCGGGTTCGTCGACACCGGCAGCGTCGTCATCACCGACAACCCGGTCGAGGGGATCGAGTCGGAGAGCACCGAGTGGGGCCTGGAGAACTGCTGGGGCTGAGCGCCGCCGGCCGGGGGAGGGCAGGAGAGCCATGGCACCCGACGTCGTGACCGGTGCGGCGGCGCCGGTGGAGGTCGTGCGACGCGAACGGCTCGGCCGCGCGCTGCGCAACCCGGTGATCGGGCCGCTCGGGGCCCTCGTCATCGCCGTCGTCGTCTTCACCGTGACGACCGACACGTTCGCCACCGTCGGCAACGCCTCGCTCATCCTCCAGCAGTCGATCGTCATCGGGACGCTCGCGCTGGGGCAGACGCTCATCATCCTCACCGCCGGGATCGACCTGGCCAACGGCGCGATCGCGGTGCTCGGCACCATCGTCATGGCCAAGCACGTGGTGGGCGGCGGCTCCCCGCTGACCGCGCTGCTCCTCGGCATCGGGATCACGCTCCTCCTCGGTGCGACGAGCGGCGTGCTCGTCACCCGGCTGGGGCTGCCACCGTTCATCGTCACCCTCGGCATGCTCACGGTGACCTACGCGCTGGCCCGGCTGTACGCCGAGTCGCGCAGCTACCCGGTGCAGGACCGGCTGCTGCGCTTCTGGGGGGAGGGCATGACGCTCGGCGGGGTGCGCATCACCTGGGGCAGCTTCATGCTCCTGGGCATCTTCGCGGTGTTCTGGTACGCGCTCACCCGCACCGCGTGGGGACGGCACGTCTACGCCGTCGGCAACGCCCCCGAGGCGGCCCGGCTCACCGGGATCAAGACCCGCCGGACCGTGCTGTCGGTCTACGTCGCCGCCGGCGTGCTGTACGGCCTGGCGGCGTGGCAGGCCCTCGGGCGCATCCCCAACGCCGACCCCAACGCCTACCAGACCGGCAACCTCGACTCCATCACCGCCGTCGTCATCGGCGGGACGAGCCTGTTCGGCGGGCGGGGCAGCGTCATCGGCACGCTCATCGGCACCCTCGTGGTCGGCGTGCTGCGCTCGGGCCTGACCCAGGCCGGGATCGACAACCTCTACCAGGACGTCGCCACCGGCGTGCTCGTCATCGTCGCCGTCTCCCTCGACCAGGTCTCCCGCCGGAGGGCAGCGCGATGAGCGATGACGTCCCCGTCCTCGAGGGCCGCGGGCTGTCGAAGTCCTTCGGCCACGTGCGGGCGATGGTCGAGGCCGACTTCGAGCTGCGGCAGGGGGAGGTGCTGGCCGTCGTCGGTGACAACGGCGCCGGCAAGTCCACCCTGATCAAGACGCTCTCCGGCGCGATCGTCCCCGACTCGGGCGAGATCCGGATGAACGGGGAGCGGGTGAGTTTCCGCTCCCCGCTGGAGGCCCGCGCCCGCGGCATCGAGACGGTCTACCAGGACCTCGCCGTCGCCCCCGCCCTGGACATCGCCACCAACCTCTTCCTCGGCCGGGAGATCCGCCGCTCCGGGATCGCCGGACGCCTCTTCCGGATGCTCGACGCCCGCGCGATGCGCACCGAGGCCCGCCGTCAGCTCGACGCCCTCGGGGTGCGCATCCCCGACGTCAGCCAGCCGGTGGAGACGCTCTCCGGCGGGCAGCGGCAGAGCGTCGCGGTGGCGCGGGCGGCCGCCTTCGGCACCCGGGTGGTCATCATGGACGAGCCGACCGCCGCGCTCGGGGTGCGCGAGTCGGGCATGGTGCTCGACCTCATCCGACGCATCCGCGACCGCGGCTTGCCCGTCGTGCTCATCTCGCACAACATGCCTCAGGTGTTCGAGATCGCCGACCGCATCCACATCCACCGCCTCGGCCGCCGCGCCGCCGTCGTCCGTCCCCGGGAGACGACGATGGGCGACGTCGTGGCGATCATGACCGGCGCCGCCACGGTCGAGGAGGGCAGGCGGGCGTGAGGGAGGAGAGCGGGCGGGCGGACCTCGGCGTGCCGCCGGAGCTCGTGGACCGGGCCCGCGCCCTCGTCGCGCGCGGCGGACGGCGCATCCTCGGCATCACCGGGGCTCCCGGCGCGGGGAAGTCGACCCTCGCGCACCAGCTCGTCGAGGCGTTGGGGGAGGATGCCCGGCTGGTCGGCATGGACGGCTTCCACCTCGCCGAGGCCGAGCTCCACCGGCTCGGCCGGCACGACCGCAAGGGCGCCCCCGACACCTTCGACGCGCTCGGCTACGTCGCGCTCCTGCGTCGGCTGCGGGCGGCCGACGAGCGGGTGGTCTACGCCCCGTTCTTCGACCGCTCGCTCGAGGAGCCGATCGGCTGCGCCGTCCCCGTGCCGCGGGAGGTGCCGCTCGTCGTCACCGAGGGCAACTACCTGCTCGTCGCGGACGGCGACTGGGCCGGGGTGCGGCCGCTGCTCGACGAGTGCTGGTACGTCGAGCAGGACGAGGAGCTGCGCATCGTCCGGCTCATCGCCCGGCACGAGCGCTACGGCCGCTCGCCCGAGGCCGCCCGGGAGCGCACCCTGGGCTCGGACCAGCGCAACGCCGAGGTCGTCGCCGCCACCCGCGCCCGCGCGGACCTCGTCGTCCACATCGGCTGAGCGGGGCACCGATCCGGCCGAGGGGTGTCTCCCGGGCGGGAGCAGGGTCCCGCGTTACGGTGTGCTGCGGAACACATCTGACCAAGGGGGGCAGTCATGACTCAGCGACCCGCCGTGCCGGGTGACCACCTGCGCGGTTACGAGCCGGACCCGAGCCGCGGCGCGGAGGTGGAGGAGAAGTCACCGGGGGAGCGGGCCGAGCCACCTGCGCCGCGGACCTGGCGCAACCGCGTCATCGGGCTCGCCGCCGGGCTGCTCGGGGCGGTCCTCGTCTACGTCGTCATGCCGGGCGACGTCGCGCACTCGGCGAAGGTCACCGCCGCCACCGCCGTGCTCATGGGGCTGTGGTGGATGACCGAGGCCATCCCGATCCCCGCGACGGCCCTCGTCCCGCTCGTCGTCTTCCCGCTGCTCAGCGAGACGACGGCGGAGGACGGCTCGACCAGCCCGGTCACCGTCGACCAGGTCGGTGCCTCCTACGGGAACAACATCATCTTCCTCTTCATGGGCGGCTTCCTCCTCGCCCTCGCCATGCAGCGGTGGAACCTGCACCGACGCATCGCCCTCGTCACGGTGCGGGCGATGGGGACCAGCCCGGCGATGGTCGTGGCCGGGTTCATGGTGGCCACCGCGTTCGTCTCCATGTGGGTGTCCAACACGGCCACCGCCGTCATGATGCTGCCCATCGGGGTCTCGGTGCTCCTCCTCGTCGCCAAGCTGCGCGAGGAGGGGCCGCCTGCCGGCGCCGGCGCAGCCGAGGAGGTCGACGTGGAGTCGACGGAGGCCAAGGAGCAGGTCATCGAGTCGTCCTTCGGGACCGCGCTCATGCTCGGCATCGCCTACGCCGCCTCGATCGGGTCGCTGGCCACGATCATCGGCACCCCGCCCAACACGCTGCTCGTCGGTTACCTGTCGGCGAACCACGACATCAGCATCGGCTTCGGCCAGTGGATGGTCGTGGGGCTGCCGCTGGCCGTGGTGTTCCTGGCCATCTGCTGGTTCCTCCTCACCAAGGTGCTCTACAAGCCGGAGATCACGCAGATCCCCGGCGGCCGGGAGCTCATGAACGAGGAGCTGGCCAAGCTCGGGCCGATGTCGAGCGGGGAGAAGCGGGTGCTCGCGCTGTTCGTCCTCGCCGCGGTCTCCTGGGTGTCCATCCCGCTGATCTTCGACGAGCCGTTCATCTCCGACGCCGGTATCGCGATGACCGTGGGCCTGCTGCTCTTCCTCACCCCCTCCGGCTCGGCCCGCGGCGTGCGGCTGCTCGACTGGGACAGCGCGGTCAAGCTGCCCTGGGGCGTGCTCATCCTCTTCGGCGGCGGGCTCGCGCTGTCGGCCCAGTTCGGCTCCAGCGGGCTGACGGCCTGGATCGGCGAGGTCGCCGGCGGGCTCGGGGGAGTGCCGGTGCTGCTCGTCGTCGTCGTGCTCGTGGCGCTCGTCATCTTCCTCACCGAGCTGACGAGCAACACCGCGACGGCCGCGACGTTCCTGCCCGTGGTCGGCGGCATCGCCATGGGGATCGACATGCCGGTGCTGCTGGCCACCATCCCCGTCGCGATCGCCGCCACGTGCGCCTTCATGCTGCCGGTGGCGACCCCGCCGAACGCCATCGCCTACGGCTCGGGCTACGTGACGATCCCGCAGATGATCAAGGCGGGCTGGTGGCTCAACCTCATCGGCGTCGTCCTCATCACCATCACGACGATGACGCTGGCGGTGTGGGTCTTCCAGATCGTCTACTGACGCGGTCAGCCGGCGAAGGTGCCCGGCGGTCGCTCCTCGAAGTCGAGCAGGCCAACCCAGGTGGGACGCAGCGCGATCCGCGCCATCCGGGTGACCGGCTGGTCGATCGACGCGAGGTACCCGGCCGCCGCCTCCTCACCGAGGTACCGGCGGGCCGCCGCGGCGTACTCCGGCACGACACCGGTCACCTCCTCGACGTCGACCCTCCCGCGCAGGAGCAGCACCTCGGGCGGGAAACCGTCGGTGTCGATGGTGACGGCCACGTCCGGGTGGCGGCGCAGCGTCGGCACCCGGCGCGCCGGGCGGGCGATGTGGGGTGCGGCGAGGAAGGTCGCCATGACGAGCGTGTCGCCCGTCCAGTGGAACCAGGTGGGGATGACGCGCGGGGTGCCGTCGCGGGACGTGTAGGCGATCCGTGCGGGGGTGCGGGCGCGGAGGAGACGCTGTGCGAGCTCGGTGTCGAGCAGGCGAAGGTCACCCTGCGGGAGGCGGGAGAGGTCGTCCCTCGGCTCGGTCATCGGTACCTCCTCGGCAGTCGGGGTCCGGCGTCGGTGTCTCGGATGTAGGTGCTGACCGGCCCGGCGTCCCGGACTCATCGGGCCGGTGGGGGGAGACTGTCGGTGCAGACACAGGTGCCCGGGTGCTCGGTCCAGCCCCCGGGCCACGACGACGATGGAGGGTTCCCCGTGCTCTTCGCCTTCTCGGTGGCACCGACCGTCTCCGACTCCGCCGACGGGTCGGTCTCCGCAGCGGTGGCCGACGCCGTGCGGGTGGTCCGCGAGTCGGGCCTGCCCAACGAGACGACCTCGATGTTCACCACGATCGAGGGGGAGTGGGACGAGGTCATGCCGGTGATCAAGCGGGCGTGCGAGGCCGTGGCCGAGCACAGCCCGCGGGTCAGCCTCGTCCTCAAGGCCGACCTGCGTCCCGGGTACGAGAACCAGCTCAGCGCGAAGGTCGAGCGCGTTGAGCAGCACCTGCGCCCCGAGTAAGGACGCCCGAGGACGGCACCGAACCGCCCGCGTCCGACCCCTCGCCCCCTTTGTCGCCGAGAGTTGACTTGTCACCGGGGGCTGAGTTCTCGCGGAGAGCTATTTGTCACCGACAGCTGAGTTCTCACCGACGGCTCTCATTCCACCGAGAGCACATTTCCCGCCGAGAGCTGAGTTCTCACCG
>Ga0209487_1002150_pt1 | contig 16187 bp, 13 predicted proteins | sample Poulit2012_FD_187524 | JGI IMG/M metagenome (GOLD analysis project Ga0209487, IMG submission 187524) | Agricultural soil microbial communities from Georgia to study Nitrogen management - Poultry litter 2012 (SPAdes) (version 2) | ecosystem: Environmental > Terrestrial > Soil > Agricultural land...
CAGGGGAGTCAGCGAGTGGTGCGAGATGCCGAAATGACGGCCGCGAGCATCGGCGTTCGACATCCGCAGCGCACCGACCGGGCGTCCTCCGAGCAGAGCGGCGGCGTTGAGGTGCTCACCGGTGACCAGTCCGGAATAGCCGTACTTCGTGCCCGTGCCCAGATTGCCCGGCCCCTGGGCCACGACGGCGATGTCGGCGCCCATGACGTGCCGGGCGGCGAGCAGTCCGGTGTGGATGGTCACGGCCTCGAAGTCCGCGCCCCAGGACTGCCCCGTGCTGATCGTCCCGGCCAGCCAACCGGCCTCCTTGAGCCCGGCCACGGCCGCGGAGAACGGTGCCGGCAGGGCCGCACCGTCGCTGAGCACGTAGGCGATGGACAGGGACTCGTCGACGGCTCGGATGCCGGCGATGATCGCCGGCAGAGCCGAATGCAGATCGGCGACGACCACGGGCATCGCTTCGAGGTCGTCAGCCTCGGCGAGTCGGGCATGGTGGTCCGACTCCTGATCGTCGACCCCGAGGACCATGGTCTGCAGCGGCGAATAGCGGTCCTTGACCAGATGGCCGGGCCCCGGAGGCGGATCGGCCGGCAGCGCATCGGGCAGGGCCACGATGAGTCCGAACCCACCGGTGCCCAGACGTTTGGCCAGTGCCGAGACATTGACGATGACCGCCTCGCCAACCTCAGGATGTCCGACGGCATCGGTGTAGGCGATCGCGCGGATTCCGGTCTCATCGGCGCCCGGCAGCGGCTGGTCCAGTTCGACCTCGACCTCTGTGTATCCTGGCCGGGTGGAGCGAATCGCGACGACGATTCCTTTGCGCCAATGAATCATGGTCCCAAGACTATCCCCCGGCCTAGGTTACGGTGGAATCGTGAATACACCCCGTCCCAGCAGACAGAGACAGCAGACCGAGCGTCTGATGAACCTGCTGATCGCCCTCCGCGCCTCTCGCGGGTGGGTCTCGCGCAGAACGCTGATGAACTCCATCGACGGCTACAGGGGACTCGACGAGGTCGCCTTCGACCGCAAGTTCTCCCGCGACAAGGAGCTGCTGCGGCACATGGGCATCACCATCGCCACCCGATCCGAACACGATGCCTACGGTGATGCGGGGGAGACCGGGTATCGGATCTCCGCGGCCGATTACGCGATGGACTTCGTCGACCTCACCCCGACCGAGGTCGCGGCGGTCACCGTGGCCGCGGCGTTCTGGTCCGAGACCGAGCTCGGTTCCTCGAGCGCCCAGGCGATGACGAAGCTGCGGGCTCTGGGCATCGACCTCGACGAAACCGCCGGCGGCCAGCCCACGATCGATCCGGGCACGGCCGCACGCCGGCTCGCCAGCGCCAAGTTCGCTGACGCCCTGCATCACATCAACGCCCGTGAGGCGATCGGGTTCACCTATCACAAACCCGGCCAGCCCGCGCGCAAAGTGCGTTTGGAACCGTATGCGCTGCTCAGCCGCGGCGACCGCGTCTACCTCTTCGGATTCGACCTCGACCGGCAGGCCAGACGCACTTTCCGGCTCTCCCGCGTCGAGGGTGCGATCTCCAGACTCGGCGGACGCGAACCCGGTGACTATTCGATCCCCGAGGACTTCTCCCCGCGGTTGGCGCTGCAGTCGAGCTCCGAGATGGCCGTGGTCACCGAGGCACGGCTGTCGATCGACGCGCATCGGGCCGATCCGCTCAGACGTCGTCAGGTGCGTGTCGACGGCGGCGATGTCATCATCGAGTTCAGCGATGCCCAGGCGCTGGCCGCCGAGATCGTCGGCTTCGGCGATGCCGTCACGGCCCTCGACCCGCCGGAGCTCGTCCGTGCCGTCGAAGACCGGCGCGAGACGATCCGTCAATCCCTCGAACGGTTGGGAGGCGCCAGTGTCCTCAGCGCGTGAGCGACTGACCCGCCTGCTCAGTCTCGTGCCCTACCTCGACGCCCATCCCGGCGCCGACCTCGCCGAGACCGCCGCCTACTTCGGCATCGACTCCGACACCCTCATCGACGATCTCCAGCTGCTCTTCGTCACCGGACGCCCGGGGCATATGCCCGATGACCTCATCGACGCCTCCTGGGAGGGCGGTCAGATCTTCATCTCCAACGCCGAGGAGGTCTCCGTCCCGGTCCGGCTGAGCGCCGAGGAGGCGGGCATCCTCGTCCTCGCCCTCGACCTCCTCTCATCCCTGCCCGGGCTCGATTCCGAGGCCGTGGCCACCGCGGCGCAGAAGCTGCGTCTGGCCGCCGGCGAGAATCTGCGCACCGCCGTCGACGTCAGCCCCATCGACGCCGACGAGGAGCTGCTCACCGCACTCAATGAGGCCATCGACGACGAGGCGGCGCTGACCATCGACTACTACGTGGGCTCACGGGACGAACTGACCACCCGCACGATCGCCCCGACCCGCCTGGTGCCCGGCTCCGACTGGTATGTCGACGCCTGGTGCTATTCGGCAGGAGGGCAGCGCCGGTTCGCCCTCGGCCGGATCCGCTCCTGGCAGCCGGCCAACCACCCGCCGCTGTCGGTGGGCGAATCGACGTCTCGATCCCGGGAGGTCACCCTCGGGCTGTCGGCCGCCGGAGCCTGGCTGGCCGATGAACTCGAAGTGATCGAGCGTGAATACTTCGACACCGGTGACACCAGCGTGCGCGTCCGTCTCCTGGTCCATTCGGTCGACTGGCTGAGCCGGTTCCTGCTCTGCCATGCCGATGTCATCACCGACATCGACGACACCGAGGCGGTGGGAGCGGCCCTGCGTCGACTCGGCTGAGGACGAGAACCGCGTGCGGATGAGGATGAAAGGCTCAGCCGCACAGCGTAGAATCATCCACAGCATCAACAATCCAAGGAGCTCCCAATGAAACCAAGTTTCGTGCAGATCGCGATCGTGATCCTCATCATCGTGATCATCTTCGGTGCGCCGAAACTGCCGCAGCTGGCCCGAAGCCTGGGACAGTCCATGAAGATCTTCAAGTCCGAGGTCAAGGACCTGCGCGACGATGACGATGCCGACAAGACCACCGAACCGGGAGCACTCAACCAGAAGTCCTCGACCGACTCCGCCTCCGCCGCCGACACCACCGGCGATGAGAAGCCGAGACGCGAGAAGCAGGATCCGCAGTCACACGAGAAGTGAAAGAGAACAGTCAGCGGAAGTCCTCTCGGTCACGGAAGGCCAATCCTGAGAAGAAGATGCCGGTCCTCGGGCATCTCGTCGAGTTGCGCAACCGCGTCATCATCGCCGCGATCGCCATCGTCATCGGTGCCGTCGTCGGGTGGTTCCTCTACGACCCCGTCCTCGACATCCTGCAGGAGCCGATCCGGACCATCCGCGACAGCGGAGGACGGATGGCGGAGATCAACTTCGCCGGAGTGGCCTCTCCCTTCGATCTGAAGATCAAGCTCTCGTTCTTCATCGGCCTCTTCCTGTCCTGCCCCATCTGGCTCTACGAGATCTGGGCGTTCATCGTCCCGGGTCTCAAACGGAAGGAGAAGCTGTACTCCCTCGGGTTCCTCGGTGCTGCTATTCCGCTGTTCCTGGCCGGGTCGACGATGGCGTTCTTCGCCCTGCCGAACGCCGTCAAGGCGCTGACCTCCTTCACCCCCGAGGGCGGGACGAACATCATCCCCGCTCAGGACTACCTGAGCTTCGTGATGATCATCATCGTCGTCTTCGGCCTCGCTTTCGTCCTGCCGGTGCTCATGGTGGGGCTGAACATGCTGGGGATCCTGTCGGCCGACCGGATCAGGAGATCATGGCGGGTCATCGTCATGCTCGTGTTCCTGTTCGCCGCGATCGCCACCCCGACACCCGATGCCATGTCCATGTTCTTCCTGGTCATCCCCATGATGACGCTGTTCTGCGTGGCTTGGGCGATCTGTGTGTTCAACGATCGCCGACGCAAGAAGCGCCTGCAGGCGCAGGGCCTGTGGGTCGACCCGGACGCCGACACCGACGAAGAGAAGAATGACTGATTCCACGCACCGTTCGAACCAGACGACCTCGAGCCAGACGCTGAGCCCCGCGGAGGCCTACGCCGAATTCCGTGCGCGCGCGGAGTTCGCGGCCACGCCGCTGGGACGCTTCATGGACAGAACCGAGTTCGAACTCGACGACTTCCAGGTCGAGGCGTGCAGCCATCTGCAGGAGGGCGAGGACGTCCTCGTCACGGCCCCCACCGGGTCCGGCAAGACCCTGATCGCGGAATTCGCCGTCGAGCTGGCCCGGAACGAGGGCAAACGCATCTTCTACACGACGCCGATCAAGGCGCTGAGCAACCAGAAGTTCAACGACCTCTGCGAAGTCCACGGTGCGGAGAACGTCGGCCTGCTCACCGGTGACACCTCGATCCGGAGGGACGCTCCGATCATCGTGATGACCACCGAAGTGCTGCGCAATATGCTCTACAACGATGTGGCGGGACTGTCCGACCTCGGATTCGTCGTCCTCGACGAGGTCCACTACCTCGCCGACCGCTTCCGCGGCCCGGTGTGGGAAGAGGTCATCATCCACCTTCCCGACCGCGTCCAGATGGTGTCCCTGTCGGCCACGGTGTCGAATGTCGAGGAGTTCGGAGCCTGGCTGCGCGAGGTGAGGGGACCGACGACGATCGTGTCCACGAGCCATCGTCCCGTGCCGCTGGTCAACCACGTCCTCGTCGGGCACCGGATGTTCGACCTGTTCACGCATTCGGACTCCGATCGCATCGACCCCGCCCTCAACCACGCCACCCGCACCCACGGGGGCCCGCGGTCGAAGCGGGCCCGAGCCACGCGCGCCCGGTTCCGCCGTCCCAGCCGCACGCAGGTGGTGTCCTCCCTCGCCGAGGCGGCCATGCTTCCCGCGATCATGTTCATCTTCTCCCGCAACGGATGCGACGAGGCCGTCGAGCAGTACCTGAGCACCGGCGTCGACCTCAACTCCCGGGAGGAGAAGAGAATCGTCAATGCGGCTCTGGAATCGCTGCGCGAGGATCTCCCCGATGAGGATCTGGGCATCCTCGGCTATCACACCTTCCGCGAGGGCCTGCTGCTGGGAGTGGCCGCCCACCACGCGGGAATGATCCCGCAGTTCAAGCAGCTCGTCGAAGACCTGTTCTCGCAGGGGATCATCAAGGTCGTCTTCGCCACCGAGACGCTGGCTCTGGGCATCAACATGCCGGCACGCACCGTCGTGCTCGAAAAGCTCGTGAAGTTCAACGGCGAAGCCCATGTCTCGATCACCCCGGGCGAATACACTCAGCTGACCGGACGCGCCGGTCGCCGCGGCATCGACCGGATCGGGCATTCGGTCGTCGTCTGGCATCCCAGCGTCGAGGTCAGCGAACTCGCGGCCCTGGCATCGAATCGCTCCTATGCGCTCAACTCCGCGTTCGGGCCGACCTACAATATGACGGCGAATCTGCTCTCGCGGATGACCTCTGCCGAGGCCGCGAAGGTCCTCGAGACCTCCTTCGCCCAGTTCCAGGCCGATAAGGCCGTCGTCGGGCTGGCACGGAAGGTGCGCAAGAACGAAGCGACGATCGAAGCCTATGAGAAGTCCATGCACTGCGAGCTCGGTGACTTCGCCGAGTATGCGCGGCTGCGGCGCGCGATCTCGGACGCCCAGAAGCAGGAGACGCGGACGAAGTCGCGCAACCGTCAGCGCGATATCGTCGAATCGCTGAGCGCGCTGAAGATCGGCGACGTCGTGACCATGCCGGCCAAGCGCGTCGGCGGTCGGGCGGTCATCATCGCTCCGATGAGCAGCCGTGACGGCACCTCACGGCTGCCGACCGTGCTCACCGAACAGGGCAAGGTCTGGCACCTGCGTCCGCACGAAGTCACCGAACCGGTCGCCTCACAGGGCCGGGTCCGGGTGCCGAAGAAATTCAATCACCGGCAGGCCGGGGATCGCCGACAGCTGCTGTCCATCCTCGAACAGGCCATCGACGACGGCCGTGTCGACGCCGGCGTCCACTGGGAGTCGTCCCGGAGGCGCAAGGGCACGAGCACGACGGTGGCCGAGCTGCAGCAGCAGCTGCGCGACCACCCCTGCCATGACTGCCCGGACCGGGAGATGCACGCCAGATGGGCCAATCGGGCGCAGAAGCTGATTCGCGACAACGATTCGCTCATCGCCCGCATCGAGGGACGCACCACCTCGATCGCGCTGGTGTTCGAGCGGGTCCAGGAGGTGCTGCGCGGACTCGGGTTCGAACCGGAGCATTCGACGATGCTGCGGCGCATCTACGGCGAACGCGATCTGCTCGTGGCGCTGACGATCCGTGCGGGTCTGTGGGATCGTCTCAACGAACCCGAGCTCGCGGCCTTCGCCTCGTGCTTCGTCTTCCAGTCCCGACGAGACACCCTGCATGCCCACAGGGCCCCGAGTGCCGACCTCGAGGAGGTCTGCGACGAGTCCGAGAACATCTGGCGGCGACTGTTCCATCTCGAGGAGCAGCATGCCCTCAAGACCACCGATGAGCCCGATCAGGGACTGATCAGACCGATGTACCGGTGGACCGAGGGCAAGTCGCTGTCCGAATCGCTGCGCGGCAGCGATATCGCCGCCGGCGACTTCGTCCGCTGGGCCAAGCAGAGCCTCGACCTGCTCGGTCAGGTCGCGGAGGTCGCCGAACCGGATGCGGCCGTGCGGATCCGCCGCACGGCCGACGCCATCCGCCGCGGAGTCGTCGCCGACTCCTGAGCTGAGGGCGGCGGTGGCTCCGCCGTCCTCAGCGCCTGACCTTCTTGACGATGTTCTCGATGTCCGAGCCGAAGGCGTTCTCCGTGGTCAGATAGGTCCACGTCGATGAGGGACGCTTGAGTCCGTGGGATTCGAGGTCGATGCCGTCGGCGGTGATCTCGGCGTCCCTGATCGTCGCCGCCGAATCGTCGATGACATCGGACCAGAACGAGGAGAAGATGCGGATGGACTCCGCGTTGAACGCCTCGTGCGGCTTCTCTCTGGCGAAGGTGCGCAGGTGGATGCCCTCGCGCAGGTCGTTGAGGAACGCGAGGTGGTCGACCCAACGGGAATCGAGGTGGAAGAGCATGACCTTGCGCAGAACCGCGTCGAGGACCTCCTCCGACTGCTCCTCGACGATCTCCTCGGCCCGGTCGCCGAGCTCCTCGCGCAGCTGTGCCACCGGTTCATCGTCCTTGCGGATCTCGGATCGCCGTTCGAGGACGAGCTCGCGCTGTTTGGCCATGAGCTCGTTGAACCGCCAGGTGTCACGGTGCAGGGCGGTGTTCTGGCCCTCGGCGATGCGCTGGGCGTGCTCGACGAGTCCGCGGGCGCGTTTGGATTCGATCAGCCCGGTCTCATCACCTTCGGTGACGAAGCGTTGGATCTCCGGAACCCGGGTGAGCAGCTCGTCCTCGAGGCTGGTGAAGAACACCGACGTGCCCGGATCGCCCTGCCGACCGGCGCGGCCGCGCAGCTGATCGTCCAGCCGAGACGACGGGTAGCGACCCGCGCCGATGACGAGCAGTCCGCCGGCCTCGGCCACATCGTCGTTCGCCAGGCGGATATCGGTTCCGCGGCCGGCCATCTGCGTCGAGACGGTGACTGCGCCGGGCGCGCCGGCAGCGGCGATGATCTCGGCCTCCCGGGAGTCGTCCTTCGCGTTGAGCACTGCGACCTCGATGCCGCGATCGGCCAGCCTCTCGGCCAGTGACTCGCTCTCGGCCACCGAGGAGGTGCCGATGAGCACGGGACGGTTGCGGCTGTGGTTCTCCGCGACCTCCTCGACGATCGCGCGCTCCTTCGACTCCTGGTAGGTGAACAGGCGGTCGGGTTCGTCGATGCGGATCACCGGCAGATGGGTGTCGATGGGCACGATCTCGAGGGAGTAGAACTCGCGCAGGTCGTCGCCGACGGCCAGGGCGGTGCCGGTCATCCCGCACACGGTCTCGTAGCCGTGGATGAGCTCTTCGACCGTCATCTGGTCGAGGATCTCTCCGCTGTCGGTGGTGCCGAGGTTCTCCTTGGCCTCGACGGCGGCCTGCAGCCCATCGGGCCACCTCTGCAGTTCGGCCACACGACCGCGGGAGGAGGAGATGAGCTTGATCCGGCCGTCGACGACGAGATAGTCGACATCGCGTTTGACCAGCGCCCGGGCGTGGAGGGCGAGGTTCACCGCCGCCAGTGTCTCGGAGTTGTGTCCGAAGAGTTCGACGCCGAGTTCGGCCTCGACGCGGTCGACCCCGGCGTCGGTCAGCGACACGGCATTCCGGTCGGTGCTGACCTCGAAATCGGTGCCGGGGGTGAGACGGGCGACGAGCGCGGCAATCGTCTCATCGGCGTCCTCGACCCGTGCCGAACCGGCCAGGACCAAGGGCACGCGGGCTTCGTCGATGAGCACGGAATCGGCTTCGTCGACGATGACGACGTCTCGTTCGGGTATGCGCTGGTCGGCATCGTCGGTGATGAACCGGTCGCGCAGCACATCGAATCCGACCTCGGTGACCGAGGCGTAGAGGACTTCGGCCCGGTAGGCCTCACGACGCTCATCATCGCCCTGTGAACCTGAGATCGACGCCGAACGCACCCCGAGGAGATCGAACAGCGGTTTCATCCAGGTGCGGTCGCGCACAGCGAGGTAGTCATTGACGCTGACGACGTGGACCCGGCGTCCCTGCAGCGCGTAGCCGGCTGCGGCCAGGGCACCGACGAGGGTCTTGCCCTCACCGGTGGCCATCTGCACGACGTTGCCCTGCAGCAGGCCGATCAGGCCGCGCAGCTGGGTGTCGTAGGCGCGTTCGTTCAGAGCCCGTTCGCCGGCTTCGCGGGCGAGGGCGCAGTATCGGGTCAGCGTCTCCTGCTGGGTTCCCGAGGCGAAGACCTCTCCTGCGGCCTCGGTCAGTTCTGCGTCGCTGAGTTCGGCGTACTCTCGCCCGGCGGTGGCGAGGTCATCGGCCGCACGCTCGAACCAGCCCGTGGCCTTCTCCGCATGAGAGCCGGGTCGATTGAGCAGTCGAGAGAAGATTCCCATTGTCGTCCTTCGTCGTGTGTTCGTCGGTGTCGAGTCTAGCGTTCAGGCCATCGGCCACGAACCGTCGACGACGGCTTCGGCGTTGCCCTTCTTCCGCAGCCAGGCCTGCAGTCCCGCGGCCTGCTCGCGCTTCCAATCGGCCTGGGCGGCCATGATCTCGGCCTTGCTCAGCGCTGCGATTTCCGTGGATCTTTCGGCCAATGCACGGGAAATGTCCAGCGCGGCCAGCGCATCGGCCGCGGCATCGTGGGCGTCGAGGAGATCGACCCCGTAGGTCTTCGCGGTCTCGATCAGCGTCCGCTTGCCCCTGCGGTAGGGATCGATGTGCTTGTCGACGACGAAGGTGTCGACGATCGTGGGAATGATCGCGGCGAAGTCGATGTCCGGTCGGTGCCTGGCCACCTCGGCGGCCATGACGCTGAGGTCGTAGACGATGTTGTGGCCGACGACGACCGCTCCGGCGTCCTTGAGGGCCGAGAAGATCTCACACAGCTCCGTCACGCCCTGCCGCGCTTCGGCCCCGTTCGCCTGAGCGTATTCGGTGGTGATCCCGTGCACGGCGCGCGCGGCCTCGGGAATCTCGATGCCGGGATCGACCAGCCAGGTGCGCACCTCGGTGGCGGAGTCGACGAAGGCCGCGGTGACGATGCGGGCCGACTCCGGTTCGACGCCGGTGGTCTCGAGGTCGAAGCCGACGAGCCGCGAGGCCGTCCAGGGTCGGGCGTGTCCCGGAGCGGAACTGTCGACAGTCGGATCAGCAGGGGTCCTCGGATCCGCAGCCGGCGCCTGTGCGGGTGCGGCGACGGCCGCGGCGGCGTTGACGTCGACGAGCGCGGAAGTGAGATTGTCGACGGAACGGCGGAGGTTCTGGCCCTCAGCGGCTCGGGCGAGAGCGGCCCGGTCGAAGGCACCGGGCACCGATTCGAGGTCGATGCCGTGGTCGACGTCGGTCAGGCACCGCATGACCTCGAGCGTCTTGTACAGAGTGGCCTCGACGTCGATGATGGTGGCCGCGCGCTTCGGACTCAGGCCTCCGGTCTTCACTCCGGCCTTGGCCGCCTTGACGATCGAGTCGAGCGAGCCGAAATTGCCCAGCAGGGTCGCCGCGGTCTTCTCGCCGATGCCGGGCGCGCCGGGCAGCCCGTCCGAGGGGTCTCCGCGCAGTGCGGCCAGCTCGCGATACCGCCGGCCGTCGGGCACCCCGTAGACCTCGGGCAGATCGGCCTGCGTCAGCGCTTCCCATTGTCCTCCCTTGCGGGGCCGCAGAACGCTGATCTGAGCGCTCGAGTCGAGCAGTGCCAGCAGGTCCCGATCGGGGGAGACGATGACGACGGGAGTGCGCGACTGCGCGGCCATGGTCGCGATGACGTCATCGGCCTCGGTGCCGTCCACCTCGGCGATGGGGATCCCGGCAGCGGTGAGGACGCGGTTGAGGATCGGCAGCTGACCGGCCAGTTCGGCCGGGATCTCGGTGCCCGCTTCCTCGTCTCTGATCCGATTCGCCTTGTATTCGGGCATGATCGCGGTGCGAAAGGCCGGTCGCCAGTCCGCGTCCATCGTCGCCACCACACGGTCGGTGTCGAAGCGGCGGATCATCTGAGCGACGGCGTCGAGCACGCCTCGCACGGCATTGACCGGCTGACCGTCGTCGTTGACGATCGAATCCGGCACCGAATAGAAGGCGCGGTAGTACAGTGCGGGCGTATCGAGCAGAACCAAGGGCTTCACATCCGCTGACGATACCCGACGGCACTGACACAGGTGTAGCCGGCGACGGTGTAGCCTGTCGGCTGTGACTATGTACTTTGGTGGAGATGTATACAGCAGTGTCGACCCTTTCGCGACGGCGCTCGGGTGCACGGACGGCAAGGTCTCGTTCATCGGATCCGATGAAGCGGCCAAGGCCCTCGACCCGGACGCGATCGACTTGGCCGGTGATCTCCTCGCCCCGGGATTCGTCCACGCCGGGCTCGTCCTCGACGGCACGGCTCCGCGAGCCGCTCAGCTGCATGAGCAGGGCTTCACCCATGCGCATGTGATCGGCACCGCCGAGGCGATCGCCGAGTTCGCCGCCGAGGCCCCGACGGGCCTGTCGGTCGTCGACTATCCGATGCTGTCTGCCGCCGGTGCCGAGGCAGGAGGCTCGTCCGCTTCCTCGGCCGCCGACTCCGTGGGCCTTCGCGCCGCCGTGGACGCGGCGGACTTCCTGGCCCTGGAGGACCTGCCGGCGCTCAGCCTCTTCGTCCTCATCGACTCCGGTGACCGCCTCGATCAGGTCCTGGCTCGCCTGCAGGCCGAACCCGCTCACGGACAGCGCCACGGCTACCGTCTGCTGCTGGACTTCACCGTCGATGAGGCCCAGGTCGACGCCCTCGGCCGGTCCGGAGTGGCGATCACGGTCGACCCCGCGCGAGCGCAGCCGCTGTCCCAGCTGCTGGCCGCCGGAGCCCAGGTCTCGCTGAGCCACTCGGAGTCCTCGCCCTGGGCGAGTGTGCGCGCGGCCGTCGTCGGTGACAGCGGCATCGGCGCACGCGCGGGCTTCAACGCCGCGACCCGCTTCGCCCACCGGGCGGCGGGCAATCCCGAGGGCGGAGTCCTCGCCCCGGGGGCGGAGGCGGACATCGTGCGCTGGAGAGTCGAACGGCTCGTCGTCCAGGTCGCCGATCCGCGTGTCGCGGCATGGAGCACGGATCCCCGGTCGGGGACCCCGGGGCTGCCGGAACTGGCACCTGATGTGCCGTTGCCGATCCGCATCGCACTCTGAGACGGCCCGATCGGGGCCACGTGTCCAGCCGACACGCCGGTCAGCGGAGACATTTCTGCCGAGAATTCACGCCCCTGACCTGCATGTTCAGTCATCGCCCCAGGTCAGAGCGGCTTTACACGGTCGCTGTCGGCCATTAGATTCGACTTGAGCATTCCACGACAGGTGGGATGGAGTCGGCACTCCCGTCATTAGAAAACTCACCGCGACAGCGGCGTGGTCCGAAGGCGGGGGTGTCGACTCATTGTGTCTCGGATGAGCGCGTATCGTGGGGGCCGTGCCTTCCAATACTCTCGTCGTGATCCCGACCTACAACGAACGCCTCGCCCTGCCGGTGACCCTGTCCGGACTCTTCGAACAGCAGCCGGACGTCGACGTCCTCATCGTCGATGACGGCTCACCCGACGGCACAGGGGAGTGGGCCGAGCAGCTGTCGCGGACCGATTCCCGCGTCCACGTTCTCCATCGGAGCGAGAAATCCGGCCTCGGCATGGCCTATATCGCCGGGTTCGCCTGGGCGCTCGGACGCGAGTACGAGATCATCTGCGAGTTCGATGCCGACGGTTCGCATCGTCCCCTCGACCTGGGCCAGCTGCTCGATGTCGCCCGCTCGGGTGAGGCCGATCTCGTCATCGGATCGCGGTGGGTGCCCGGTGGAGCGATCATCGACTGGCCGAAGTCCCGGTTCCTCCTGTCCCGCGGCGCCAATGTCTACGTCAATGCGGTCATGGGACTGCGGGTCAGGGACGCGACCGCCGGCTTCCGTGCCTACACGCGGCGAGTGCTCGAGACTCTCGATCTGTCGGACGTGCAGTCGCAGGGGTACTGCTTCCAGATCGATATGACCTACCGCACCGTCGAGGCCGGGTTCCGCGTGGCCGAGGTGCCCATCGTCTTCGTCGAGCGCGAACTCGGCGAATCGAAGATGAGCGGATCGATCATCACCGAGGCCTTCACGAAGGTCGCCGGCTGGGGTCTGGCTCGCCGTCGCAATCAGCTGCGTCGCCTGCTGCGCCGGTCGCGGGCCGCCTGAAGCCCGCCATGACGACACGGCCGAACTCGCCAGAGCACGACAGAGGGGGTGCAGATCCGAAGATCTGCACCCCCTCGTCAGCGGTAGGCCCACTCGGGCTTCAGCTCTGTGCCGGAGCCTCTCCGCGACGGATGGCCAGGCGCTCGTCGAGGAGCACCTGGAGTTCGTCGAAGGACCGGCGCTCGAGCAGCATGTCCCAGTGGGAGCGCACATGCTTGACGGGTTCGCCATCGGGTTCGTTCATTCCCACCCGGATGCCGATTCCGTGGATTCCGGAGTCCCAGGTCGAGGGGACCTCTGCTTCGATCGAGAAGGGAACCTTGAACCGAGTCCCGTCCTCGCATTCGAATTCGACCATCTGGCGCGGCGCCGGCTCGACGCCCTCCTCGGTTTCGAGGCTGCGTGAGCCCAACTGTGTTCCGCGGAGACTGCGTTCGCTCATATCTAAGACCTTCCGACTCGACTGCACACCTTGGACGCAATGTAACAGTCTACCGCCTCGTGCTATTCCGTCGGCCGGCCAGTGCCGGCGAGCACATCGAGTCCCGTCTCCACCCGATCGGTGACGATCGCGTCGACGCCGAGGTCGAGAAGCGAACGCATCGATTCCGCGTCGTTGACCGTCCACACGTGCACGAGCAGATCCGAGCGATGGGCACGGTCGACGAAGTCCGCGGTGACCACGGGAATGCCCTTGTACCTGCGGGGAACCTGCAGGGCGTCGACCTCCGCGGCCAGCGGCACCGGACCGTGGTCGGGCATTCCCGGCAGCCGCCCGAGAGCGAACAGCGCGGTCTCCGTCGTGCCGGTCGAGGTGCGCACCCCCGGCAGCGCCGTGCGCAGCCGACGCAGGGTCGTCGAGTCGAACGACGCGAGGCGGATGCGATCGGCGGCGTCGAAGTTGTGGACGAACCGGATCATCGGTCCGATGCTGTGGCGTGCCTTGACATCGATGTTCCACTCGACGTCGCCGAGCGCTTCGAACAAGGACTCGAGACGGGGGAGCCGACCGCCGGCGACGAGTTCGATCTCGTCGAGTTCGTCCGCCGGCAGTTCGCGGATGCTCTCCGGCCGACCGGCGATGCGCTGCAGATCGGAATCGTGGGCGGCGAAGAGGACGCCGTCCGCGGAGGTGTGGACGTCGGTCTCCATCCAGTGGACCCCGGCCTGAGCGGCAGCGCCGAAGGCCTCGAGGGTGTTCTCGCTCATGCCCGGCCACAGGCCGCCGCGGTGGGCGATGATCTCTGGGTCTGCGGTGACCCCAGGCTGAGAATTCATGGTCCAATCCTAGCCGGGTGTTGATTTCGATCGGTGCGTCGTCAAGGATGGAAGCATGAGCTCACACCGCGAACCCCTCGAACCCGACGATGTCATCGACTCGACCTCGAAGACTCCCAGCGAACGCGTCCGCTGGGCCGCGGGCCGCGCCTACAGCGCAGCCAGCAGCGGGGTGAGGAGCGTGCGCGAGGCGACATCGTCCTCCCGTCTCATCGAGGCCACTGAGAACTCCGTCAACCGGGCACTGGGCTCCGTCTCGCATGCGATCGACGATGCGGTGCGCAGCGGCAAGGTCGAACGCGCCTTCGACAGAGCCCAGGAGACCGTGACCTCCGGCGCCGACGGAGTGCGCAGATTCGTCACCCGCAGATCTCGCTGATTCTCCGCGCTCACCGCGCCCGGAGCGAGCGGGCTCTCATCAATGCGGCACACCGCTCGGTGTGCCGCATTGCATTTGTAACAGTTCCTTAATTAGACTGTCCGCGGATAACGATCCGATAACTTGGAGCATCTTCGCGCCGGCCGTGCTGCGTTGAGTCCTTCCCCTCCGGCTCCGAGTTGACGGGACACTGTGTGACGACGACGAGGAACATGACTGTGGGCAGACATTCAGCACCGAGCACGAAGGCGAGCGGTTCTCTCTTCTCCGCACTGACCGCGAAGAAGAGATCAGGTCGGCATTCACCCGACCGCGCGAACACCGCCGGGGGAGTGCTGGCGGCTGTGCGCACCCGGCCGGTGCTCTCGGCGTTCGTCGTACCCACCGCCGCGACGGCCGCCGTCGTCGCCTCGAGCCTGGCCATGGCCCCGCAGGACGCCGCTCCGGGCGGACAGGTCGTCGCCGAAGCACCCGCCGAAGCACCCGCCGTGGCCCCCGCCGAACCGACGCAGGCTGCCGATGAGTTCTTGGCCAAGGCGAAGAAGCAGGCCAAGGAGGACCCGGAGGAGATCACGATCGAGACGAAGGTCGAGACCCCCAGCCCTGAGCCCGAGCCGCCGAAGAAGAGCGAATCCGCGGAGTCGGCCGACAAGGGCGGGTCCTCCGGCGGCGACGAGTCGACAACGGGAGGCTCCGCACCCGACGAGAACGACGAGCCGTCGAAGTCCGGCGAATCGGCCGGCCAGTCGGGCAGCTGCCCGATGTCCTACTACGGCGGCGGGGACGGATTCGACGGCCGGAAGACCGCCAACGGAGAGACCTTCGACACGAACAAGCTCACTGCCGCGCACAAGAGCCTGCCGTTCGGTTCGAAGGTCAAGATCACGAACACCGCGAACGGCAAATCCGTGACCGTGCGCGTCAACGACCGCGGCCCCTACCACGGCAACCGCTGCTTCGACCTGTCGAAGGCCGCCATGGAAGCCGTCGGCGGCGTCGGCGCCGGACAGATCAACGGCAAGTACGAAGTGCAGTGACTCGGGCGATGAGCTGCTGACTGCTCACTTCACTCATTGAGCTCTGCCGCGGCCTGTGCATGATCGTGCAGGTCGCGGCGGAGCTGTTTCGGTGAGAGGACTTCGACCCCGGGCACGGTGACGAGCTGGCTGACGGCTACCTCGTCAGGTTCCATGGGAAGGTCGATCTCGATGTTGTCGCGATCCGTCCGCCCCGAGTTGACGGCGTCCTCGGTGAGTCGGCCCGGAATCGCGCGCAGAAGGTCGTCGATATGGGCCACGGGCAGCCGCAGTCTCACAAGAGTTCGGCGAATTGAGGCGTCGAATTCGTCCTGCGCACCCGTCCAGTAGTCGGCGAGGTCGAAGCTCGGTGGGGGAGTGCAGCGGAGGAATCGCAGCTCGGCCGAGCCGATCCGTGAGACTCGATAGGTTCGGGGACTGCCTCCCGGTGGCTGAGCCGCGAGGTACCAGCGACCGGCCTTGACGACGAGTCCCAGAGGCAGAAGCGTGCGCGATCGCAGACCGTTCCGTCCGTGATACGCGACCTGCAGTCCCCGCTGAGTGCGCAGTGCGGTGACGATGGTGTCGAGCTGCTCGGGATTCTCCTTGGTCATGAACCAGTCCGGCCCGTCGACGAGGATGAGCTGCGAGAATGCCGATGACGATTCGGTGAGAACCTTCGCACGGGCCGTGGCCAACGCGGACGAGAAGCCGAGATCGGCCGCGGCAGGGGAGCCG
>Ga0209487_1002151_pt1 | contig 16181 bp, 10 predicted proteins | sample Poulit2012_FD_187524 | JGI IMG/M metagenome (GOLD analysis project Ga0209487, IMG submission 187524) | Agricultural soil microbial communities from Georgia to study Nitrogen management - Poultry litter 2012 (SPAdes) (version 2) | ecosystem: Environmental > Terrestrial > Soil > Agricultural land...
AGCCATGTATCGCTCGCAACCGAACCCATTCCCTTGTCCATGAATAAGTATACCCATTTGTCGAGGGGTTATTCATGTAACAGGTGGTGAATGTGAAGTGAGTAATTGAACTCATTCCCTTGTCCGGCTTTTGGTTTTGTGATTTGTTTTTTCGTTTAATTTTCGCTAGTGATGAAAAGTCATAACAGCGGTAAATACTAGAGTTGAATGGAGCCTAGTAAATTGTCTTTTCAACACTAAATGGCGAAGAGCCTTACTTATTTTATAGTGTAGGGATGAAGCTATATAAAACCCCTTATCGATAGATTAGAGCTAATACGGAAATTAATATATGAGGTGAAAAAATGTTACTGAAAAGTTTAAAATCAGATGTTGTGAGAATTAATGGAAAGCGTATCGATATTCGTAAATTAGAAAGGGCAGTCCAAACCTTTTTAGGGCAGAAAAAATGTGTAATTGTCACCAAAGATTTGTTGAATAAGCAAAAAAGAATGGTTTTATTTATACAGGCAAAACCTACAGACACCATTTCATTAGAGAGCCTCGTAGCAAACATAAGAAATGCTGAAGTGATTGGTGAGGTTATACCACTTTCAACTCTTCCATTAGATAACAATGGAGATATTGATAAAAATAAACTTAGGGATTTGAATCTTGTCGATGATACGGCGTTAGAACAACTCAAAAATAACAGTGATGACAGTCAGGCCTTAGCGAAATATCACGTTTTATATTCAGAACAATATAACATTGGAGCACCTATTCACTTTAAAGATGTTTTCACTTCTCAAATGGCTGAGAATATTTGGGATATGAAGCCAAATGCGAAACAAAAGAAAAGGCTTGCTCATACTGTTGGAGGTCCAATTCATGAAATTGAAGGTGATGTGAATACTTTACCTGAAATGCTAATTCGTGCTACGACGCAATACCCTAATAAAGGAATGACCATGGTCAATGATGAAGGGGAAACAGTATTTATTACCTACACTGAACTGCTTGATAAAGCGCAAAGGATACTAGGAGGATTAAAAGCAGAGGGTATTAAGCCAGGTGAAAAAGTGATTCTGCTATCTGACTCTAGTAAATCGTATTTTTGTGCCTTTTGGGGTTGTATCATGGGCGGTATCATTCCCGCGCCAATGAGTCCGCCAAAGACGTTTTCTAAAAATAATAATGATATCAAGCTATTAAAAGGTGTTTGGGAGACTTTGGAAGGCCCAAAAGTTCTTTCAACTAAGCATTTAATCGAGAATGTTTCTACTCAACACAGAGAATTTGGATTCTTAGATATTGATCAGCTTATCTTAACAGAACCAGAAAAGAGTTTGCCTGAAGTAACCCCAGAAAAAACTGCCATATTGTTATTTACCTCAGGTAGCACAGGAAAACCAAAAGGTGTTATACAAACGCATCAAAATATTGCAAACAGACAAAGAGCAGCAGTACAGTTTAGCGGGTATCAGTCAGATGATATGTTTCTTAACTGGCTTTCTATCGAACATGTTGTAGGTCTACTTGCCTTTCATTTGCTTCCTGTTTATTTGGGAGCGGATCAGCTACATGTTGCATCAAGTCATGTGTTGGAAGAACCGTTAAGATGGATGGATTTTATTACAGATTATGGGGTGACGATCACGTGGGCGCCAAATTCGCTGTTTGACTTAATGAACGATTCTATTCATGAAGAACCAACCTATCAATTTGATTTGCGTTCAGTTAAAAGAATAATCAATGCAGGAGAGTCCGTAAATCATGCAACTTGCAAAAAGTTTCTAGGAAACTTTGTCCCTTTTGGTCTCGATGAATTTGCGATTAAACCAGAATGGGGGATGTCGGAAACTTGCTGCATGACGACTGCTTCAGATGTATACGGATATGAAAATAATGAAGGGATCCAAATTCTTGATAAGAACCATATGGAAAGAGAAATCGTGCATTGTGACGAAACTAGTCCCAATAAAGCTGTTTTTGTTGAGTGTGGAAAGATTTACCCGGGACTTGAAATGCGCGTCACTGATAATAATAACTACATTTTAAACGAAGGTGAAATTGGGAGATTTCAAGTTAGAGGGGATATGATCCTACCTGCCTATTATAACAATCCAGAAGTAAATGAAACATCCTTTACAGAAGACGGTTGGTTTGATACAGACGATCTTGCCTTTATTCAAGAAGATAAAGTTACATTTACTGGTCGAATGAAAGATATTATTATTGTAAATGGAGTTAATTATCAAAATGATGATATCGAAACATGTGTGGAAGAAATTGAGAATGTCGATGTAACGTATACGGCAGCTTGTGCAGTTCAATTTAATGAAGACCATACAGATAGTGTCGTGGTAATGTATGTACCGCTCATAAAAGATCAAGCAGAAATGGAACAACAAATAACCAATATTAAAACACATGTATTTTCATCTATAGGTTTAAATGTTAGTTATGTCCTTCCAGTAACAAGAGAAGATATTCCGAAAACGAATATTGGTAAAATACAACGATCAAAGTTAGTACAAAAAGTTGAAAATGGACATTTTGATGAATTTATCAAGAAACAGGATATCCTTTCTGACCGAGAAGAGGTTATTCACCCATGGTTCTTTAAATCAGAATGGGTAAAATGCAAATTAAGTATCCATGGAAATCTAAAGGGTAAGTCAATTATTTTATATGGTGGGAACGAAGAGCTGTCTACAAAAACCCAACAAGATTGGACAGATAATGGAGCTACCTGTTACATTGTCGATACTCTTAGTGCATGTATTGAACATATCCAATCAAATCATATTGACTATATTGTTAATTTAGCCCATTTTAATCTTGATTCAAAAAAACAAGCTCATCAAGAGGCAAAAATATGTATATCTGAAACCAATCGACTGTTAAGTGAAATAGCGCCTACTCAAAAAGTCTATTACTATGTGATAACGAGTCAGGAAGTTTGGACTAATTCCCAAACAGAAGAAACAGGATTTGGTATTTTAGAAGGGTATCTTAAGAGTTTGAACCAGGAAGAAGAGAAGTTTCATATGACTTTAGTAGACGTAGACCAATCTTTAGGAATTTCAAATGTGTTGAAGCAAGAGATGCTCGGTAATATTGATGATGAATTAGTCGTATACAGTGAAAAAAGGCGTTTGATTCAAAGCTTAAGATCAATTGATTTAAAAAGTGAAATGCAAGAGAATTCAAAACTAAAGGTTTCAGGAAAGTATATAATTACAGGTGGAACTGGAGGAATCGGCCGGGTGATTTCAAAGGAATTAGTCGCAAGATTTGATGCGGACTTGTTGCTTGTTGGAAAAACACCATTCGATATGCTCGACGAAAAAAAGAAAAAGGCGATCCGAAAACTTTTACAGATGAGTGCTAAGGTGAGTTATATTGCCACGGATATTTCAACGATCGAAGGGATAAAGAAACTAGAAGAAATAACTTTTAAAAAATGGGAAGGTAATATTGATGGGATTTTCCATTTAGCAGGCGCTGGTGCCTTTTCAGGAGACAATGACAGTTTTGAACATTATTGTCAAAGAGAAACAAAAGAAAATTACGAAAAATTCCTTGAAGCTAAAATGCATGGAACTATCCATTTAGAAAAATTGCTTAAAAAGGAGACATTATTTGTGAGTTTTGGTTCTGTAAATGGATTTTTTGGAGGATCAGGATTCAGTGCATATTCAGCTGCTAATAGCTTCTTATCTGCTTACACGAATCATTTAATAAACAAAGGTTACGAAAATTGCTATTGCCTGAACTGGAGTGCCTGGAACGGAATAGGGATGTCAGAGGATAATATTTTCACTAGTGCAATTACAGAAAAAGGATTCATTCCTTTAACAGGTACACAAGCAACTCACTCAATGTTTGCGGTGTTAAGAACAGAGGAAAGAAATGTTTATATTGGCTTAGATGCATTCAATAGTCATATTTACAGTAAGGTGTATCGTAAAGAAGGTTTAGAGCTGACTTCGACGCTCTTTGTAGAAAAAAAACATGGCATCGATGATGACCAGATGGATGTTTTAAATTCCTTTAATGATTTCATCGCTTTAGATTCATTTCCAAAGGATGAAAATAACCGTATTGACAGACAACAATTATATTTACTAATGAAACATCAAAATAAAGAGGAACTCATAGAATTAGAAACGGAAACGGAAAAGGCATTGGCGGGGATTTGGAAAGACATTTTAGAAGTAGACAAAGTCGGTAAAAATAGTGAGTTTTTTAGTTTGGGTGGACACTCATTAAATGCTACTAAATTAGTGGTGCAAATTAAATTGAAATTACAGGCAAAAGTACCTTTAAACAATATATTTCAAAATACAAGCTTAGCCATGATGGCGTCAAAGATTGATGATGCACTTACAGATAAAACAGAACAAAAATTACAGATTAAGCGTGTAGTAAAAGACAATTATGATTTATCCTATGCACAAAAGAGGGTATTTATTTTAGAAACAATCGAGAAACAGCGAGGGCTCTATAATATTGTCGGTGCGTGGGATATGCAAGGCATGGTAGATCTTGATGTTTTATCAAGGGCAGTAAAAATGCTTACCAAGCGACATCCAATGTTAAGAACTACCTTCGAAGATATTGATGGAAAGCCTAAAATGGTCGTTCATGATGAAATGGACATCCCATTTACAGTCTTAAATTTGGATGGATTACCAGGCGCTCTCAAGGAGGAAAAGATAGAAGAAACCATTCAAATTGAATGTGATCGTGAATATGATTTATTCAATGGTCCATTAATGTATTGCAGTGTTGTAAAAAAGGCGCATGATCAATTGGTCTTCGTTATAGGGCAGCATCATATTATCTCGGATGGATGGTCATTTGGAGTGATCGTAGAAGAATTAGGGGAAATCTATCAGAGTTTATTAGATAGAAGAAAAGTAAATCTCCCAGAATTCAGTGTTGATGTAATGAACTATATCGAATGGAAGAATCAAGCGATCTTACAAGAAAATATTGATCAAACCTATTGGAAGAATCAATTGGCTACAGATCTCGAAGTGTTAGATCTTCCACTTGACTTTGAAAGACCAAAGATTCAGACATTCCGTGGTGATACAGTAGTCTTTGATCTTTCTAAGGATTTAAAAGACAGCTTAGAAAAGTTTAATCAAGAAAATAAGAGTACAATGTTTATGACTTTATTATCGGCATACGATCTGCTACTGCATAAATTAACGCATCAGGATGATGTAGTGATAGGGGTTCCTGTCGCTGGGAGGGAGGATGCTGAAGCAAAAGACTTGGTCGGTATGTTTGTCAATTCCTTGGCTATCAGGAACCAAATAAATCCTGATATGAGCATCATCAATTTTGTTAGGCAGATTAGAAGTTCTATGCTAGAAGGATTTGAATACCAAAGTTATCCGTTTGATAAACTCATCGACGACCTTAATCCAGCACGAAATTTAAATCAAACACCATTATTCCAGACGATGTTTAACTATTTAAGTGTGCCCCTTAAAGTCGATATGGATGATGTAACTGTTGAAGAACGCCTTGTGCGACATAAAATTGCAAAATATGATATCTCAGTCAACATTTTAGAAATGGCAGAAAAACTGAACATATCATTTGAATACAACATTGACTTATTCGAGGAAGATACCGTTCGCAGATGGTTAAAGTATTATATACATGTTGTTAAACAAATATTAGCAAACCCTGATCAAACAATAGCGGATTTACAGCTTTTATCAGATGATGATCAAGAGCAGATTTTAGCTATGAACAATCACAAGACAAACTATCCGAAAAACAAAAGTGTAGTTGATCTATTCAAGGAAAGCGTCAAAAAATATGCGAATAAACCAGCTGTCACCTTAGCTGATGAAAAATTAACCTATCAAGAGTTGGATGAAAGATCTGAGGAAGTGGCCAGTGAATTAATCAGAAAGGGTGTAAAAGTAGGCGATATTATCGGTATTTATGCTGAACGTAATATTGAAACTATTATTGGGATCTTGGCGATTCTCAAAATTGGAGCTATCTATTTACCCATTAATCATAAATATTCAGATATTGTGATCCAGCGTATGCTGAAAGATTGCCAAGTGAAAGTGGTTTTAACGACTAGAAAATTAGAAGTATATGAGAATATTCTTTGCATAGATCTTAAACAGCGATTTGAAAAGGAAGCAATATACCCACTTACTGAAGAGGATCCAATGGCGTATATTATGTATACTTCTGGAACAACAGGAAATCCAAAAGGAGTGAAAGTAAGTCATCAAAATATTGTCCGTTTAGTTAAGAATCCTAATTGGATTGATTTAAGTGATCAAGATGTCATTTTACAGACGGGTGCACTATCTTTTGATGCATCAACGTTTGAAATTTGGGGATCCCTGTTAAATGGAATGACATTATGTTTAGTAGAAGAGGAGTGGATTCTAGATACTGAGAAACTTCAATCCGAAATTAACAAACATCGCGTTTCCATTATGTGGTTAAGTGCCCCATTGTTCAATCAATTGATAGATATTGATGTCATGGCTTTAAAAGGTTGTGAAAGACTTATTGTAGGTGGAGATGCTCTCTCACCGAAACATATCAATAAAATAAGGGAAGCGTGTCCAGAAATTACGATCATAAATGGGTATGGACCGACGGAAAACACGACATTTTCAACTACCTTCACTATTGATAAAACATATGAAAATTCAATTCCGATTGGATCACCCATTTCAAATTCAACTGCCTACGTACTTAATAAGAAAAATGACTTACAGCCAATTGGGGTGACGGGAGAATTATGTGTTGGAGGTGACGGAGTTGCTGCCGGATATTTAAATCAGGAAGAGTTAACAGCAGAAAGCTTTGTCAATGATCCTTTTAAGCCCGGCAAAAAAATGTATCGTACAGGAGACTTTGTCAGGATGGATAAGAATGGTTCCCTCCATTATATTGGTAGAATGGATAATCAAGTGAAAGTCAGAGGATTTAGGATCGAACTAGATGCTATTAAATCCGTCTTATTAAAGCATGAAGATATTACGGACGTAGTAGTACTCGTCCAAGAGAACGAACATAACAAGATTATTGTAGCCTATTTAGTACAAAGTGGTGAGAAAACAGAGCAAGATATTTTTGAATATGTGAAGCAACATTTGCCGTTTTATAAGATTCCTTCAAAAATGGTTTTCGTGGATTCAATCCCTTTAAATATAAATGGGAAAGTAGATATAAAGGAATTAAAAATGAAGGAATCAAACAAAGCAGCTGTTAAAAATGAAGGGGAATTCCCCGTTAAAAAATTAGAAAAAACGTTACTAGAGTTATTTTCAAATACTCTTGATCAGACTGAGATAGGAGTAAATGATTCTTTCTTTGAATGTGGTGGGGACTCATTATTAACGATTAAATTATCAGCAAGCCTGAAAAAGTCAGGATATAAAGTAGATCCCAAGATAATCTTTATGTACCCAACTGTCAGAGAACTGGCAAAAAAAATATCCTTGCTTGATGAATCGGAAAGTTTAGAACGGACACCACAAGATTATCTGATTAAAATGCACGATGGCATTAAAAGTAGAAGTGGGATCTTTTTTGCCCCGCCAGCTGGTGGTACTGTATTAGGGTATATCGAATTGTCTAGACATTTTAAAGAAACAGGTGAGACCTATGGAATTCAGGCACCAGGTCTATATGATGATGAACAGCCTCAATATTTAAGATTTGAAGATATGGTAGAATTCTGTCTGCAATCAATCGATGAAACCTATAGGCCCGAAGTAGATTATTTAGCTGGACATTCTTTAGGAGGACATTTAGCCTTTACAATGTGTGAGAAGTTGATAAAGAAGGGGAAAGCTCCAAAAGGATTAATTATATTAGATACAACCCCATCGTTAGATCTCATTCAGACAGATGCTGGGCAAAATATAAATGAAGAGGATTTTAAATTGCTCTTGCTTACCATGGGAATTGGAAACATGATGAATGTAAATACTGATCGTTTTGAAGGCTTATCCTATCATGAGGCGAAAAATGTCATCTTGGAAATGTCTCAAACAGATGAAAGGATTGCTTCCTTTCTAAATGAAGAGTATTTAGATAAGTACTTGAAAATGCAACTTCATCATATTCTAATGTCAAGGGAAGTTGTTCTTCCCGATGTTCAGTTGGATATTCCAATATATGTGATAAGAACGACAGAACATGAAGCATATGTATATGAGTTGTTCGAACAATGGAAGGATTACACAACGAAGGAACTTAACATCATCAATATGGATGCAAATCATACTTCTATGATGAAACTGCCACATGTAAAGGATCTTGCGGCGAAAATTGAAAAATATTGCTATCGATCATAGAGCTGTTTTGCTCTATCTTCTTTGAGAAGGTAAACTAAACTATGGAAAATTCATAGATAAAGGGTGAAAAACCACTTAAGGGAAAATATGAAAGAATATTAATATACTATAGATGAATGGAATAGTGCAGAAGAGGACTATTCCATTCACTACATCATAAAATAAAATGTCATCGGAAACAGCAAAGGGGAGGAAAAATATTGATAGAAGTGAAAGGGTTGACAAAAGAGTTTAAAAACGGGAAAGGTCTTTTCGATATCAATTTTCAAGTAAAACAGGGTGAAATCTTTGGTTTCATTGGACCGAATGGGGCAGGTAAATCAACAGCCATACGTCACTTAATGGGTTTTTTAAAGCCTGATAAAGGAAGGGCAAGAATTAGTAATTTTGATTGTTGGGGTGAATCAACAAAAATTAAAGGGCATCTTGGTTATTTACCAGGAGAGATCGTATTTCCTTCAGGTATGTCAGCGGTAGATTTTATTAATCTTCAGGAAGACCTGTATAAGATAAAAGAACGTTCAAGGGCAGAAGAGTTGATTGAACGTTTTCAACTCAATATTCATATTCCCATTAAAAATATGTCTAAAGGAATGAAACAAAAACTAGCCATTGTCGTAGCATTTATGTGTGATCCGGATATTCTGATTTTGGATGAACCAAGTACTGGTTTAGATCCATTAATGCAAAAGGAATTGATTGGTTTATTGGTAGAGGAAAAGACAAAGGGGAAAACTATCATTTTATCCTCCCATATTTTTGAGGAAATTGAAAATATCGCAGATAAAATTTGTATCATCAAAGATGGAAAGATCATTAAAAGCCAAGGGATACGAGAGGCTTATGATCAGATGAAAAAAACGCTCATTGTTCGATTTACCGAAAATGAGAACCTAAGTAAATTAGCAACTCCTTATCAAAAGAAAGAAGATAATAGCTATCATATCGAGATAGATAATAATGAAAATGAAGTAATCAGAGAATTAGCAAAGTATAAAGTTGAAAGCCTTGAAATGAAGAAAACTAGCTTAAGTGAAGTCTTTGAACATCATTATATGGGGGGGAACTAGGATGTTGTCAACAAAAATTGTTCGTTCATCTCTAAAAACGAGCAGTATCTTGATTAGCATTATAATTGTGACTGTTATTGCTTCAATCGTGAGCTTAGTTGCTTTATATCCAAGTATATCCTCTGATGACTCATATGCAGACCTTTTGGAAGTGATGCCGAAGGAGATGCTAGATGCAATTGGAATGACAGGGAATATAGCAAACTTTAACGACTACCTAAATATGAATTTTTATAATTCCATTTATTTATATGTGTTAATGGCTTTTACGATTGTATTTATAGCAAAGTTAGTAGCAAAACCGATGGGGGATACCTCTTTAGTTTATTACTTAAATTCTTCGGTTTCGAGAACACAATTTTTAGGAAGCCAAATAATCACATTTATAATAGGTCTGATCTTTATGGTTGTTTTTTCAGTCTTATCGGTTATTTTATCAAAATGGATTTTTGTTCAAGACTTAAGTTTTGAATACACGAATTTTCTTAAAATGAACGTTACCATTATTATGATTTTTTTCTTACTAGGGTCCATCTGTTTTCTAATCAATACATTAGTGAACAACAACAGTGAAGCAGTTGCCTATTCAGCTTTATTAATTGGTTTACAGTATATATTGGACATATTTAACAACATTAGTGGTGAATTAGGAACCCTGAAGTATCTTACGGTTTTTTCCATATATAATACAGACAAAATTTACAATGATTATACTTATTTTGTTTTAAGTTCCTTAATAATGTTAATAGCTGGGGTCATTTTTTATATAACTTCATTTATCCAATTTAAAAGAAGAGATTTAAATTTATAGAATTACGTGTATTCTCATTCTATTTAACAATTTTCATAAAAAAGGAGAATAAAAATGGTTAATAAAAAGAACATTGTTGTTTCAATTATATTTTCAATAATAACATTTGGTATTTACGGTCTCTTTTGGATTGTCAAACAAACGGATGATTCGATTACTTTAGTAGAAGAAAAAGGGACTCAAGGCTTAACAGTCTTATTCTTTACAATTATAACAGTAGGGATTTATGGTATATATTGGGCATTATCGATGAATAAGCGCTTAAATAAGATTGAAATTAAAAAGGGAATTGAAAGCAAAAATTATGGTGTTTTATATATCGCCTTTTATTTATTAGGTGTTATAATTACTCTCGCTTTAATTCAAAGTAGAATTAATTGCATAATTAACGCACCAGCTAAGGATGATATTAATGATCTATCTATTTGATGATGTCGGGAACATTAACAATAATCATTTAAAAAATGCGTATGAACACCTTTCAAAGGAGAGGGTTGAAAAAGTTAAGCGGTATCGATTTAGTATTGATAAAAAAATATCAGCGATGACAGAATTATTGCTTCAATATGCATTAGAAAAGGAATACGGAATTTCTGAAAAGGTAGAGATAATGAGAACATCATCAGGAAAACCATTTTTAAAAGACAAAAAAGGCTTATTCTTTAATTTGACACATTGCAAAGGGGGAGTTGCCTGTGCCCTATCGGATCAACCAATAGGAGTAGATATTCAACAGTTTGTGAAGTGTGATCATGATATATTGAAAATGGTCTGTTCAGATGAAGAATTGAAAGAATTTGAAGATCACCATGATCTAACATTAAAATTCACTCGACTTTGGACGATTAAAGAAGCATACATTAAATGTATTGGGGAGGGTCTAACAGAAAACATTTCAAAATATAATTTTGCAAACTGCTATGATGAACAGTTTAAAAAATACGGGTATACTTTTAAAGTATTCATTTTTGAAAACTATTGCTTAACCGCTTGTGGTGAATTTCATGATGTCCAGATAAAAAGAGTCTCATTAGATCACTTCAAAAAAATAGCATGAACCCAATGCTGTATTTATAGATACCATATATACCCTATAGTTCATTTATTTAAATCAACGGACTTTGCTTAAGTGAGTCTAGAGATGAATTCCTATTTTGCAGAAAATTATAAGTTATCCTAATCATATGGATGAGGCAAGTCTGGGTCTGAATTAGTCTTTGCACAATCACATGCCTTTTTATCTTCACAGTTACAGAGTTTCTTTTTATAGCCATTGACAAGCGCTAGACTGTCCTAGAATCAATGCCAGACAGGGTCGGTTGTAAGAAGTTATCTAATTGTAGTACCTGAGTATAAAATCTCATAAAAAATCTGGGGTTACATGTTTACGAAAGTGGCTTTGGCTACTATGTACAGGTACGTCTTTTTTTGTTTGGTGTTCCGATAAAACTATGCCATACCTGATTTTCCGATACCTTTGACTGCCTGCATGGTTCACGCAAGGGTGTAACTTCGGGCTGAATGAAATAAAGACAATGCATCCGAAAATAAGTACGTGGATCGGCTGGGGGGTCTAACATCCATATAAAGTAATTTTACTTTTTCCAATATAATGGAATCATCTACAAGATCAATATACCTGATCAAAGCCGGATGTGTTTTCATAGTGGAATGGAATTGGTTCAATTGCTATTCCATAAGAATGCACCTCGTAAATTGGTGTTTATCTCCACTTTTTCACTTCCATTTCACCGTATTTTTTCCGATGGTGCATTTTATATTTATTTAGGAAAATAAGGGCCTTTTGAACACGTTCTATAAGTGTAGGTAAGGCATTCTTCGAAAGTCCGTTGAATACAAAAAAAAATGGGAAAGAGTGTGATTTTTTGGCTTTGCGTTATGAAGAATATGGTAGTCAACATATGCCTCTGATTATGTTTATTCATGGTGGCGGTGTTAGTGGTTGGATGTGGGATAAACAAGTACAATATTTTTCAGATTATCATTGTGTGGTTCCAGATTTAGTGAATGATGAATCAGATCATAACGGGTTAGATTTTTCGGTTAATGATCGCGCAAATGTACTTCTAGATTTAATTACTGAAAAGTCAAATGGAAAAACAGTGATCATCGTCGGGTTTTCCTTAGGTGCCCAAATAGCATTACAAATGGTTAGTTTAAAACCACAATTAATAGATTATGCGATTATTAACAGTGCATTAGTGAGGCCACAACCGATCATAAAGCGTTTAATAAAACCAATTGTAAAGTTAACTTTTGCCCTCATTAAAAATGAGTTATTTGCAAAAATCCAGGCAAAAGCATTGTATATAGATCATGAATACTTTGATTTATATTATCAAGAAACTTCTAAGATGAAAAAGGACACATTAATTAGAATATTACTGGAAAATATGTCGTTTAGAATTCCAGAGTACTTTTCTCAAGTCCCATGTAAAGTATTGGTAACTGTGGGTGAAAAGGAAAAAAGGATGATGAAAAATTCCGCAATTGATATTGTAAACGGTAATCCAAATTGTCAAGGTGTTATATTGCCTAATATTGGTCATGGTGTTTCGTTAGCAATGCCCGACTTTTTTAACCAGATAGTGGAAAACTGGATCAAATATGTTCAATTACCAGAAGGGAAGGTTATAAAATAATCTAGACCCCTTTAAACACTTGGATCTCATATGATCATGTTGATCACTTCATACCCTCAAAGTGTATAGAAACACATCTATATCGACACCATGTTACAGTGGGATGGCTTTTTTAAAAAAGAAATGGCGACAAGTGTTTATTGCATAATAAAAGTTGAGAGTATTGCAGCCAAAATGTGAGAAGGTTGCATAAATAAAAAAGGCTTGCCAGACCCCTCAAAATATCCTACCGTTAAGAGTGACTAATCAATTAATGGTGGGAGGAAATGAAAGGATGCTAGCAATGATTATTGCGGAGCGAAAGCTCCAGTCCTGCGTACTTTATCCCCACCAAGTGCGAATAATAGCTCCATGAGTGTGGAGCCTGCTCCATTTTACAACTAAAAACTTACAATTCGATAGTTACACATGAAACCCTTTTGTATAATGGTGATACATACTATTAATCTAGTATGAATTCATTATATAGGAGGGTTTATTTATGTTAAATATCGCAAAATTCTTGAACACCATTTCAATGGTATGTGATTATTGCGGAGAAAAAGCCCCAGTCCCGCGTACTTTAGCCCCACCAAGTGCGAATAATAGCTCCATGAGTGCGGAGCCTGCTCCAATTTACAACTAAAAACTTACCATTCGATAGTTACATATGAAACCCTGTGAATATTGCATTTGATTTGTACCGGCCTTGCGGTCGTTTTTACCAGTGATTGCGGAGAGATGTACCATACTTTGCGGAACTGTTTACCACTAATTCTCCTCAATTCAGATGGTTACAGCCATCGGATCGACACAGTCGTGAAAACTTTTGGATTCAGCTGTGACCCAGTTAATCCACTTACTTGAATATAACACTATCTTAACCACAGCTTTAGCTGTTAGCCCTTGACCGCCGTGCCACTTCTTAGTGATCGCTGGAAGGGGGCGGGCCCCACCAGCGGAACTTAGAAATGAATGTCCGTGGTACGCTATTGATGCGAATGAGCCTATAAAGGCTTAATTTCTGCCATTCGCCATCAAAACCACTACCACGGACACAAACAAGGTCAAGGGTGGTGGGATTGTTGCTAAACACTGCGATATGTATACCGGCTTTCATTTGGCAATGGTGGATGCTATGTCTTTTTTCATCACTGGTAAATATCCATGCAAACGCTGGTAGATTTTTCCGCATAGTGTGGTAAAAAGAACTGCACAGCTGGTAAAAATCGTCCGCAATACTCAACCCTGTAACCGTCAAGTTAAATTGAACACTTGGGCATGCGGACAAAATCTTAGACCAAATTGGTCTGGAGGAAGTCTATGTATTCTTATGAGAAAAAAACAAAAGCTATAAAACTTTATTTTAAATACGAATCATACGGCGCTGTAATAAACGAATTGGGATACCCTTCACGTATAGCACTTAGAAACTGGGTAGAGGATCACAAACGGCATGGCGACGTAAAAAAGGAAAATACTCGTCAGTCAAAATACACAGATGAACAGAAACAAGTGGCGGTGGCTCATTATCTCGAGTATGGAAAATGTTATTCTCGCACCTGCAGAATGTTGGGTTATCCTAGTCGCGAGCTCTTAACACAATGGGTAATGGAATTAGCACCTCAAATTCGTAAATCTAAAAAAACGGGATAAACTTAACGTTACAAGAAAAAGAAGTTGCTGTTCTTGCTTTACTCACCCGTGATACATCTGCACAAGAAGTTGCAAATGAAATTGGTGTTAGTCGAAAATCACTCTACCAATATAAAGAACAGTTGCTAGGCAAGGATGTGTCCATAATTAAGACAAAAAAATCTAATGCTACAGACGTTAATAAATTGAAGGATCAAGTCAAGCAACTTCAAGATGAGATATATCACCTTCAAATTCAAAAAGATATACTAGAGAAAGCTGGAGAAATCATAAAAAAAGACCAGGGCATCTTTTTGGAAGAGCTCACCAATCAAGAAAAAACCATCCTGATTGATGCCCTTCGTCCAATGTATAAGCTTACTCAATTATTGAAAATCATCGATATTCCCAAAAGTAGTTACTGTTATCATTAGAAGCAGCTTGCTTTGCCTGATAAATATAGCGATGAGCGTGCCCAAATCATTGACCTTTTCGAAAAGAACAAGCATCGATATGGCTATCGGCGAATTCATGCGGCCCTGAAAAATATAGGGATTATCCTTTCGGAAAAAAATGTTCGATGCATCATGCGTGAAGAAAATCTCGTCACGAAATCCATTTAGATGAGAAAATATAGTTCGTACGATGGGGAGATATCACCTGCTGCTGCGAACGTTTTACAACGTGATTTTAAAGCAGATAAACCAAATGAAAAATGGGTTACAGATATAACCGAATTTCGTATATCCGCGGGAAAAGTTTATCTATCTCCAATGATTGACTGTTTCGATGGTGCTATCGTAAGTTGGACAATTAGTACCTCTCCTAATGCTGAGTTAGTGAATACCATGCTTGATCAGTCAATTCTAACGTTACAGGAAGGCGAGAAACCTTTAATTCATACTGACCGTGGTGCGCATTATCGATGGCAAGGATCGATTGACCGAATGGAGAGCAATCACTTAATGCGATCCATGTCTAAAAAAAGGTTGTACCCCCTGATAACGCTGCATTCGAGGGCTTCTTTGGGAGACTTAAAAATGAGTTCTTTTATGATGAATCCTGGTTGAATGTTTCTATCGAAGACTTTATTGAATTATTAGACGAGTATCTTGAGTGGTATAATAATGAAGGAATCAAGCTATCATTAGGCGGAATTAGTATCATGAAATATCGTGAATCCATGGATTTTGCGGCATAGCAATCTAACGAACATGATTAATCAGGTTAAGCTTGAACACAACAAATTTGAATGATTTGATTTACTATGTTTTATTAGAATTATTTATCTATTAATGGTCCAAGAAAATATCCGCACCTCCGTTTCTGCTCGATAGAATTGAACACTACCTTACCAATTTAGCAGAGTTGAAGTTATTTGTTGATGCACAGTTTGTTTATGGCTCTTCGCCATTTAGTGTTGAAAAAACAATTTACTAGGCTCCATTTGACTCTAGTATTTACCGCTGTTATGACATTTCATCACTAGCGAAAATTAAACGAAAAAACAAATCTCAAAGCCAAAACCGGACAAGGGAATGAGTTCAATTGCTCACTTCACATTCACCACCTGTTACATGAATAACCCCTCGACAAATGGGTATACTTATTCATGGACAAGGGAATGGGTTCGGTTGCGAGCGATACATGGCTCCGTACTGTTACTCATTCTTTTTTT
>Ga0209487_1002152_pt1 | contig 16180 bp, 17 predicted proteins | sample Poulit2012_FD_187524 | JGI IMG/M metagenome (GOLD analysis project Ga0209487, IMG submission 187524) | Agricultural soil microbial communities from Georgia to study Nitrogen management - Poultry litter 2012 (SPAdes) (version 2) | ecosystem: Environmental > Terrestrial > Soil > Agricultural land...
CACTCGCTTTACTGCTCACATTAACACCAGGATCTGTCGTTATGGAAGTGACACCTGCGGGCAATGTCTTTTATATCCACGCCATGGATATTGAAAAAAATAAAGCTGATTTAATTCGTTCATTAAAAAAGTTTGAAAAGGCGATTATGGAGGTGACGCGATAATGATTAAAACACTTTTGATCATCTCACTTGTTTTATTCGGCGTCTCAATTGCCATTACCTTTACGCGCATTATTTTAGGACCGACATTTCCTGATCGTGTGATTGCCATGGACGTAATAGGGGTCAATATTATTTCTGCGATTGCCATTATTTCAATTATCTTTCAAACGAAAGCTTTTTTAGATGTCATTCTTATTGTGGCTATTTTAGCTTTTATAAGTACGATTGCCTTTTCGAAGTTTATAGAAAGAGGTGTCATCATTGAACGGAAGCGTAAGTACTGAAATCATCGGTGTATTACTGATTTTCGTCGGCAGTATTATTAGTGTCATCAGTGCCATTGGGATGATCCGGTTTCCAGATGTATATTCCCGTGCACATGCAGCAACAAAAACAACAACATTAGCTGTACTTCTCGTATTGTTTGGTGCCTTTTTATACTTTTGGCTCAGTGAGTTATTTATTAGTGTACGCTTATTGCTCGGAATTTTGTTCGTCTTCTTAACCGCTCCAGTTTCTGGACACCTTATATTGCGAGCGTCATATCGATCTAATGTCAAAATGGCGGAAACAACAATTGAAGACGAGTTAAAAGATTATTTAAATGAAGAGCACAGTCAAGATGAATCTGATTAAAAACAACCCGAACAATTACCGCTCATATTAACAGATTGTTCGGGTCTTGTAATCTTACATCTTATGTCTCAGCATGTTTTGATTTAAACTGACTTTTTTAATTGTTTACTACGCAATTGGCCACAAGCCGCATCAATATCTGCCCCTTGCTCCCAGCGCACACCACAATTGATCCCGTTCGCCTTTAATGTTTCATAAAAACTTTGGATCGTCGCTGTTTCACTGCGTTTATATTGATCATGCTCACTCACCGCATTATACGGTATTAAGTTAACATATGCGAGATGACGATGATTGGAAAGCAATTCAGCTAATTGCACCGCTTCTTCCTTATGATCGTTCACATCATTCAACATAATATATTCATACGTAATACGTCGGTTTGCCTTTTTAATATAATATTCAATCGCCGCCATCAGTTTTTCAATAGGAAATGCGCGATTAATTTTCATGATTTTTGTACGTAATTCATTATTGGGTGCATGGATGGATACTGCTAAATTAACTTGCAAGTTCTTATCTGCGAACTCATATATTTTATGTGCGAGACCACTCGTTGACACTGTAATATGTCTAGCACCGATGTTGAGACCATGATCATCATTCACGACCGAGATAAAGTCCATAACGTTCGTAAAGTTATCAAGCGGTTCGCCAATACCCATAACGACAATATGGCTGACCCGTTCTTCAAGCCCTTGTTCATCTAAATGTGCTTGAACATTCATAATTTGCTCCACAATTTCACCACTATTTAAATCCCGTTGTTTCGGCAAGAGACCACTTGCACAAAACGTACAACCAATATTACACCCTACTTGAGTTGTCACACAGACTGATAAGCCATAATTAAATCGCATAAGCACCGTTTCTATCAAGTTACCGTCTGAAAGCTTGAAAAGGAACTTTATGGTACCGTCAGCAGACTCTTGTTTTAATGTTTCTGATAAGCCATGTATCGTGAAATGTTCTTCGAGTAGAGCCAAACAATCCTTGTTTACATTTTTCATGTCAGAAAAGTGTTTGATGCGTTTTTTATATAACCAATCCCAAATTTGCTCAGAACGAAATCTCTGCTGACCATGCTTAACTAACCACGCGCGCAATTGTTCAAATGTTAATCCAAAAATAGATGATTTAGTCATCATTGTAACCTCTTTTCAAATACTAGAATACATTCTCATACTATAGAATTTGTGTAGTTGTGGCAAATGGTTTGTCGCCTAAAGATACGTGAAGCAAATCGTTAGACGTAATAGTATAAACACCGTAATATGCTTTAATAAAGAGAAACCTAAAGGAGTTGTTCTAATTGGTTAGGAAGAAAACATTTCAAGGTGTTCCTTTGTCAGTGCTTGACCTAGCTCCGATTACTGAAAATAGTAATGCGACAGAGTCATTTAAAAATAGTGTAGATCTAGCACAACACGTGGAAAAGTGGGGATTCCACCGTTACTGGTTAGCCGAGCACCATAATATGCCTGGTATTGCAAGTTCAGCTACGTCGATTATGATTGGACATATTGCCGGTGCTACCCAACATATGCGCATTGGAGCAGGTGGCGTAATGCTTCCAAATCATGCAGCACTCGTCATTGCTGAACAGTTTGGGACGCTTGAGTCGTTATATCCAGGGCGGATTGATTTAGGGCTAGGACGAGCTCCTGGGACCGATCAAGCAACAGCCTTTGCTTTAAGACGAACATTAAACACACAAGTTTCAGATTTCCCCATGCAAGTTGAGGAACTTGAAAGCTATTTTTCCGACACCAACAATGCAAATGTTCGTGCCATTCCAGGTGCTGGCTTAGATATTCCGATTTGGCTACTTGGATCAAGTGATTTCAGCGCCCGACTAGCCGCGGAAAAAGGACTATCCTTTTCCTTTGCCAGTCATTTTGCACCAGCTTATACAGTACCGGCATTGAATCTATATCGTGATCACTTTAAACCATCAGACACATTAGAAAAACCATATGCTATGGTTGGTGTCAATGTCATTACTGCTGATACAGACGAACAAGCACAGTGGATCGCCACATCACAAAAACAACAGTTTTTAAATATGCAAAAAGGTCGTACAACTAAACTTCAGCCGCCAATCGATCATCTTGAAGATCTATGGTCTGAAGCAGATTTAATTGCTTTGCAACAGACCCTTGATCCACGATCGACCATTGTAGGAGACCGCGAAACAGTCAAGCAAAAGTTGGCAGACTTTATTGAAGAAACTGGCGCAGATGAAGTCATTATTAATTCACAGGTCTATCACCAAGAACATCGCTTACGATCTTATGAAATAATAGCTGATTTAATGGATTGACCCGTGTCATCCATATCATTGATAAATGTTTTTAACAAATCAGTTTTGTTCAATCGGATCTGATGACTTACGACTTCGTTATGATGTAAATCCCCAACAAGACTAAAGGCATGCTTTAACAGGGCCTTTAGTCCCCTTCTTATATGTGATTAACTGAACAATTAAAGTGTGTAAAGTCTGTGTGTATTTACACTATATGCAACATATAAACCATCTAAACAATCACTTACGTAATGTCATCACTTGTTCATAATTAAACATTAATACGTGACTTAAATCACAGGTAATATGAATTAGATCATTTACAATATAAACATAGATAAGTTAGACCATTCGATCAAGCAGATAACAAACAGAATGTCGACATTTGATTGAGTGGAACACATCATGTTGTACTTATCTAAAAAATATGATGGAGTGAGAAATATGATTAAAAAAGTAAACTTTTCTATGTTGATTGCTCTTATATCTATGATTCTTTTGTTATCTGCCTGTGGTGAAAACTCCATAAAAAGTGAAACCGACAACAATAATGATACAGTTGAGACCGCACAAGCTTCTAACGCGTCAGATGATACGAATGAAGTCTCTGGTCCACATGACGGGGTAAACCAAGAACCTATCCCAATCAAAATTGATCGAGACGGCACAGATGTATTTGTAGAAATGACAACACAAATTACAGATATTAATATTGCACCTGATGAAACATACAAAGCTTGGACGTTTAATGGTGAAGCACCAGGCCCCCTCATTGTAATCGATGAAGGGGATACATTACACATCACACTCGATAATATGGATCCTGTCATACCACATAGTATTGACTTACACGCTGTTCACACAAACCCTGAAACAGGGTTTGCCGATGTGGCACCAGATGAAGAGGGCATATTTACATTCCCAGCTTCAAGCCCTGGTGTATTCATGTATCACTGTGCAACAGAACCTGTCCTATCACATATTGCTAATGGAATGCATGGAGTAATTATCGTAAAACCTAAAGACGGCTTTCCAACAGACAATGAAATCAACCAAGAATATGTATTAATCCAAAACGAATGGTACAAATACAATGATTTAGATGATATGACAAATGGTGTGCCATCTCAAGTTGTGTTTTCTTCAAAAGCATTACATGACGGTCAGCCAAACACAAATGGAACAACAACAGCATTAAAAGATGAACCTCTAACAGCTAAAGCTGGCGACAAAATACGGATCTATATTAACAATGTCGGACCCAATGAAGTTAGTTCATTCCATGTGATCGGAACAATTATGGAAGATGTTTATATTGACGGTAACCCTGCTAACCACTTTGAAGGCATGCAAACAGTCATGTTGCCTGCCAGTGGTGGTGCAGTTGTGGAATTTACTGTTAAAGAACAAGGAACCTATCCATTTGTTACACATCAATTTAACCATGCAACAAAAGGCGCCACTGGCGTGATCGAAGTAACTGAATAAACTTGAATGAAACAAAGCTTTTAACGTCTTTATAGTCCGCACCTCTAATAGGTGTGGACTATATTTTTGTTTTATTTTAAAAAACTATTTATAATCAGCTTTTTTATTATCTGATGATGCTGTCCAACAACTATCAAGATGATCATTCAAATGTTCTAACGCCCTATTTTAACACCTCATTTTTTTAGACTTATCTTCCTGCTGTAAATTCTTACAAATTAGAGACAATTTCCCTAGTCTTATTTACACATTTTTGTTAATCTGTAATATGGGTCAATTATTACGCTTTTTAAATTATAAATAATAAGGGTGGGATTTATTATGAAAAGGTTAGTTATCCTTGGTGGAGGCTATGGTGGACTAAAAGTATTATCAACTTTACTCGAACAAAAGTTGCCAGATGATATAGAGATTACGTTAATTGATAAAAATCCCTACCACTCTTTAAAAACTGAATTTTATACAATTGCAGCTGGAACAGTTGCTGACAAAGATGCACGTATCGCCTTTCCCGTACACGACCAAGTCAATTATGTATTTGGTGCCATCGAAAAAATTGATACTGATAATCAGCAAATCATTATCAATAAAATGACAGAGACCGTTTCCTACGATTATTTAGTCATTGCGCTCGGTTGTGAAGATAATTATCATGGGATTGAAGGTGCTCAAGAATATACTGAAAGTGTACAAACATTTTCAAACGCTAGGCAAGCTGGGCTGGCTGTCGGAAACCTTAAAGCATATGGAAAAGTCTCGATCGTCGGTGCTGGATTAAGTGGTATCGAGGTTGCATCGGAAATTCGCGAAAGCAGACCTGATTTGAACATACGTTTACTCGATCGGGGTGCTGCCGTTCTTTCCGCTTTTGATACAAAAATTCAAATGTATGTTAAAGAATGGTTTGAAAAAAATAACGTTGAAGTGTTGCATTATGCGAATGTAGAATACGTTGAAAAAGACGGTGTCTGCAATAACGGGGTATGTTTCGTTAATGACGTCACTGTTTGGACAGCTGGTGTGCAACCTAATTATCTTGTTCGGTCACTGCCTTTTAAAAAAGACAACCAGAATAAAATCATTGTTAATAATCTATTTCAAATACCAGAAATGGAGCATATATATGTTGTTGGGGACTGTGTCTCATCTGTCCACTCGCCAAGCGCTCAATTGGCTGGATTGCAAGGTGAACAAATTGGCAACGTACTAAGTGCCATATTACAAGATCGCAAGCCAAAAACCCCGAAAGAAATCAAACTGAAAGGCTCACTCGGTAGCTTAGGGAAATCAGATGGATTCGGAACAATGTTCCAACGTCCAGTTATCGGTCTGATGCCCCGTCTTGCAAAGTCCGGTGTACTCTGGCTCAATAAACGTCATTAAATTGTTTTTTTAAAAAACACAAGCAATAAGGCAACGATCACAGAAATTGAACTGCTAATCATTTCCGAAAAAAAAGTGAGCTATCAAAGGCCCACTTTTTTTGCTATTTAGGATAAACGTCTAATACGTTCGTCAATATCTGGGTGTGTTGAAAATAGCATTGACTTTTTACCCTTACTATTAATTTTCATTGTCGCAACAGCAGCTTGTTCCTCTTTACCACTCGCACGACTTGTATATACTTTTAACATCTCAAGTGCATGACGCATCTTATCTTTACCGGCTAGGTCGGCACCGCCTTTATCAGCATGGAATTCGCGATGTCTAGAATAACCAAACACAACAAGGCTTCCTAGGACTGAGAATATGAGCTGAAACACAATAACCGCTATCAAATGAACGAGTGGTGCAACTTCTTCACGGACAAAACGTGACGCCACAAACGCCACAATGCGAGAAAGGAACACAACAAATGTGTTAACAATCCCTTGGAGCAATGTCATTGTGACCATATCACCATTCGCAATATGTGCAACTTCATGAGCAATAACACCTTCAACAGCATCATCGTCCATCTCATTCAGTAGACCTGCTGAAACAGCAACCATTGAGCGTTTTTTAGTTGCCCCTGTCGCAAATGCGTTTACTTCAGGTGAATGATAAATACCGACCTCTGGCATATGGACTAAACCAGCTGTGCGTGCTAAACGATGTACTTTTTCCACAACTGCGCGTTCATATTCATGTTGTGGTGCATCTGGATTGATGACTTTAACACCCATCATCCGCTTGGCCATCCAACGTGACATGGCTAATGAAATAAAGGATCCAGTAAAACCAATAATCGCACTAAAGATGAGTAATGTCGTAAAGTTGATTCTATCGTTCTCAATATAGGAACCTATGTTTGTAATGTTTAAAACAATTGAAATGGTTAATAACACTAAAATATTCGTCGCTAGATAGTAAAAAATTCTCTTCCCCATTTTTTCACTCCTCTTCAAAACACTATTATATAAAATAGTTATCTGTTTGTATACTATTTAACTTTATTCTATGATTAATGCGAGTATGATATACAAAAACATAAATAACAAATACATGAAACATTTGTTTATATTCTTTGTTAGTTAAGTCAGAGAAACGACTGTGGGAACAAAAAAGGACAGTCATTCATTTATGATGACCGTCTCTTTTTTTGCTCTACCTTCATTATAAGTCATTATTCATGTGATACAATGAGTTCCATCTCACCCTCAAGTTCGTAATCTGTTACATTGACAGGCAAGACAAAATGGTCACCCTTTTTAACATCAAATACGTTGGACCCTACATTTACCTTCCCTTGACCAGAGATAACACTCATTAAAACATAATCCCGGACAAGTGGACGTTTCACGTTACCAGCTAACTTCCAGTGATATACCGTGAAATATTCGGCCTCAACAAGACGCGTACTCCTCAAATCCTCTTTTTGCTCTGTTATCTGATCTTGTTGTTTGACGTGATGCGGATATTGAGTGACATCAGCAGATGATTGAATATGCAGCTGACGTTTATTGCCTGCATCGTCTGTACGATCATAATCATAAACGCGATAGGTGATATCAGAACTTTGCTGCGTTTCTAAAATAACAATGCCTTTTCCAATGGCGTGAATTGTTCCGCTCGGCACATAGAAAAAGTCACCTTGTTTGACCTTAACACGCCGCAAAAGATTATCCCACTGTCCACGCTCTACCAAGTTTAGGAATTCCTCTTTCGTTTGTGCATGGTGACCAAAAATGATCTCTGCATCAGGCTCAGCATGAAGGACATACCAACATTCCGTTTTTCCATATGGTTCATCTTCAACTTCTTGCGCATATGTATCATCTGGATGCACCTGAACAGATAAATTATCGTTGGCATCGAGAATTTTCACAAGCAACGGAAAAGCTTCTGATGCTTGTTGTTTACCAAAAAGTTCTGGATGTTCTTGCCATGCATCCAACATCGTTTTCCCTTTAAGTGGCCCATTTAAAATTTCCGATGGCCCATTTCTATGTGCCGAAATAACCCACGCCTCACCAGTTCGGTCACTGGGAATATGATAACCGAATAAAGAATTTAACTTTGTGCCACCCCAAATCCGTTCTTGAAAGACGGGTTGTAAAAATATTGGTTCGTTATACATCTTCATCCCCCTATATATATTTTGCATAATCATTCTATCTTAAAAAAACACAAACGATGCATATAGATGAAATCACGTCATACCATAATATGACGACACCAATAACACCAGGGTTTGGTCAAGTTTAGCTTGGTCGACTGCTATTTTTGCACTACCCAATGAACCCCGATTGAATCGTTTATACCATCCTTGGCCTTCTATGTTTTATTACAAGCTTATTTTACCATAGTTGTGCCATTGATATCCATGACAAGCGGTGACTATTTCACACACAGCATGGCATTGACTGGACGTTCTGCTTTTGCCAAATAATCATCATAACATTTATATTGACTTCATCATCATTTGCTGAATCTTTAGTTTTTCCATATCTCATGGTAAACTGATGACATATCAATGAAAAGAAAGGAAGCGATCATATGCAATACAAAACTCTAAATAATGATTTACGTATACCACAACTCGGTTATGGTGTTTGGAAGGTGCCTGATGAAAACGCTACAACCTCAGTTGAACAAGCACTTGAAGCCGGCTATCGTTTGATCGATACGGCAAAAGTTTATGGCAATGAACGCGGCGTTGGCAAAGCAATCGCAAACAGTGACTTGGCACGGGATGACCTGTTCATCACAACGAAAGTATGGAATGCTGATCAAGGTTATGAAAATACACTTAAAGCATTTGATGAAAGCCTAGAAAAACTTGGACTTGATTATGTTGACTTATATTTAATTCATTGGCCAACACCCAAATTTGACATGTATGTTGAAACATACAAAGCATTAGAAAAGCTCTATCAAGATGGACGCACAAAAGCTATTGGCGTATGTAACTTTGATATCGAGCATCTACAGCGGATCTTGGATGAATGTGACATCATACCAACTGTGAACCAGGTAGAATGCCATCCATACTTACAACAAAGAGAGCTCAAACAGTTTTGTGAAGAACACGGTATTCTACTTGAAGCGTATAGTCCATTAATGAACGGTGACAAAGTCATGGACAATGATGTCATTCAAGAATTAGCAGACCAATATGGGAAAACACCCGCACAGATCATTCTTCGTTGGCATCTGCAATCAGAAGTCGTTGTGATTCCTAAAACGGTAACACCTTCACGGATGACAGAAAACATAAATGTATTTGATTTTGAATTGCAAGAAGCCGACATGGATAAAATCGCCTCCCTAGATCGTAATGAACGAAACAACAAAGTCCCAAATGAAATGAACCACCGTTAAAAGCACACATTTCATGACTGAGCCACGAACTCAAGGATGCACATGTTACCTATCATGAATCTACATTTTTGATGGACTGATCATGATTTGTTTTTAGGTGCTAAGACAAAAGATTAAGAGAAATGAGAAACCTGAGTCATTGATTTTAATAGAGATCAATTGCTCGGGTTTTTAATTATTTTGTTGTGGGATCTATGAACGTGAAACTAAAAAATATGCCGGATGACGGTGCGCGATTCGGAACTGTAGTTGTGCGATAATTTTCGTGCGCGATTCGGGGTCTGGGCTGTAAGATTATCATATGATTCGAATCGCGGACCACGAGGATTCAGTACATGGATAGACTAAAATCTTGGAATGGATAATCTATTAGTCGTTTGCTAGAATTGTTTATGACTATGTTTAAAGGGGATTTGTAAAATGAAAATTACTTCGATTGAACCAACACCAAGTCCACACTCAATGAAAGTCAATATAGATGAAACATTACCTGATGGTGAAAACAAGAACATCCAGCACGGTGATGATCTCACTGATGCACCAGATTATATTCAAAATTTATTTGCGATTGATGGAATCAAGGGGATTTATCAAGTCCAAGATTTTATTACGTTACAGCGACATCCACGGACAAAGTGGGAAGATATTTTACCTGAAGTTAGAATTGTGCTTGGGTCTGTTGAAGAGCAGATAAACGACATTCAAACAGATACTGCACAGATTGATGACCATTTTGGAGAAATTACTGTTTTTATTCAAATGTTCCGTCATATTCCAATGCAGATCAAGCTACAAGACGGTGTCAAAGAGGAGCGATTTGGCCTTCCTGATTACTTTAGTGATGCTGTTATGAAAGCTTCTGAAGCATCTGGTAACATGCTCATGGAAAGAAAATGGGTTGAGCAAAGTCCGCGTTATGGTGACATGCAAGAAATCGGTAAAGACGTTGTTGAAGAAATAAAAGCAACATATGATAAGGACAGAGTTGCGGCACTCGTCCAAACAGCTTTGACATCAACAGCGGGCACACCACCTGAACCAAGAACTGGAATTAAAGTTACCGTTGATATGCTCGATCGTCCAGATTGGAAGGAACGTTATGCTGCGCTCGATCGGATGGATCCGATGATTGACGATCTGGATGTACTTGACAAAGCGCTCGACGATGATAAAGCATCTGTCCGTCGGCTTGCGACTGCCTTTCTCGGTATGATTGAAGAACCTGAAGTGTTACCTTATTTATATAAAGCATTAAAAGATAAAGCTGTTAATGTGCGTCGTACTGCCGGGGACTGTCTATCTGACCTTGGATTTAAGGAAGCAACTCCTGAAATGATCCAAACACTTGAGGATCCGAGCCGTATTGTGCGCTGGCGTGCAGCTATGTTTTTATATGAAATTGGTGATGACACGGCCATACCAGCCTTAAAAAAAGCGCTCAATGATCCTGAATTTGAAGTGCGTATGCAAGTAAAAATGGCACTCGCCCGCATTGAAGGTGGCAAGGAAGCACAAGGTTCCATCTGGCACCAAATGACACAAGCAACACAACAAAAGTAATTCAATATAAGGGATACACATCATACACGATTGGTATCCCTTTTTTTACTTTCAATTAATAAGATTGAATGACACCACACCCAATTCGTTTCCCAGAGTCTCCCGCAGGTTGTGATCGATAATCATCTGGGTTTTGATGAATAACGACGGACTTCCCAATAATGTCTTGCGGTCTAAACCTATTTGTAAAAAAAGCCATGCTGCTATAGCCATTATTAGAAAACAAAACTGGAAAATCACCTGGATGATGGCCATGCGGCTGATCATATGGATCCCAATGCCCACCTGCGTCTTGAAAAGGATCTGATGGATCGCCCTCTTGACAATCACCATTTTCATGAATATGAAAGCCGTGCGGTCCAATCGGTGGTTCATCTCCTTCTGCCGGTTTGTAATCAGGTAATCCGGAAACTTCCACCGTCACCTCTGTCCCATTAGGTAATTCTGTAAACATCACATAACCTTTTAAATCTGGAGCTAATTCACTGCCTTTAATACTGGCAATAGCTCTTGTGTTCTCAGCTCTGTACGGCGTGTATACTGGGTAAAATGCATAAGGATTATAATAATGATGATACATTAGCATTACACCTTTCTGTTTAGTCATGCTACACAGCTTATGCCCAGATAGTAGAGGATGTGATTGTTTTATCACAGTTTGGTGGGTAGATTCACATATTTAACAATAAAAAACTGGACACCCACAGTTCTGACAACGCAGGCATCCAGTTTTTTATCAACGTAATATTTTAATATAGCCTTTCAACTTCAAAGCCTTTTTTCTCTAACAGTCCAGGCACATGCGGGTCCTCAATTAAATGAGCCGTTCCAACGATAACAAAATACGTTTTATCTGAACCGTCGTCAAGAAATTCCTCAATGGTGTCAGCCATACCGACATTACGATCATCATTTAAAGCTTTTGTATAAGATTGATACTCCTCTTGCAATGCTTCATCCTCGATCACCTCTTCAATTTCACCATCTTCAAGGAATAACTGTTCTTTCAAGGCGTCCTCATCACCCGCTAAATAAACGTCAAACATCTCACCGATCTCTTCTTCAAAATCTTCCAAACCATTGAGCGTTTCCGCTAATTGCAAGGATTGGAACTCATCAGACTGTCCGGACAGCACTGCAAATTGCTCTTCAACGGATTCCAATTCAATGATTTCTTTATCATCATCATGCGCCCGCTCTAAAAAGTACTCATCGACCCCGTACAAATAACCAAGCTCCTGAGCAACAAGCGACGACAGCGTTGACTCCAGCATCCATGGTTTAAAAGAGACAAACCGCTCCGGATCCAAATTGAAATCCTCCAGCACTTCAATCAACCGGTCATAAACATCCTCAGGAATATGATCCTCTATGGTCTCACCATCATCGTAAACACCATGGTCTGCGGTTGTTTTTAATTCCGTAAATGCACCAACACTCGTAATATCTATCTCCGGTACAACAACATCCGCTTCTTCGTAGGCAGACTCAATTGCATCATTTAAAGGATAAAATGATTCTGGCCCAATGTGAATGGTACCTTGTAAATAAACTGTCGTATCCTCATTATCCACACGCCACAAGAAACCACCTTGCCCACTCTCAAACTCACTATCCTCTTGCGCTGCGTTCGTATTTGAATGATCCTCATCACCTAGCGCGTCATCGTTTGCATTGTCATTATCTTCAGACACATCATTTCCGTCCGAGTCATCATCCGAAGCCGCATTGTCATTATTGACCGCTTCATTATTATCATTCTGCTCCGTTTCATTAATCCCATCATTGTTATTGTTATCTGGACTACATGCCATTAAACCAATGATTAAAACTAATAAAGGCATAATTTTAAATATGCGTTTCATTTCACATTCTCCTCTAATATTAACCCAGCGCATTTACCACACTGATACAACCATTCTAAATATAAAATGGATAAAAGTAAATCCGACTTTTGCGGTATTTGTTTCACTTCATCATACCTTTTTAGGGTAACAAAACATATCTATTCAAGATAGATAATCGCATCAATGTATCATACCTCATTATTACCTTTCATCGATATGCGCATACCTAGGTAATCATATAGGGGATCAATGTCAATCTGATCAGCCAAACAGTTACAATATCTCTAAACTTCTTATATTAAAACAAAAGTTTTAATGCACCAAGTGCGGCAAATAAAAGTATAAGTACCTGAAAGTTCTTCTGTGGTAGTAAATGCAATACCCTAACCCCTAAAAAGGCGCCGATTAAAATAGCGGGCAACATCCATAAATTAAATGTTAATGATTCTGTATGGATGAGTCCTAAATTAATATAAAATGGAACTTTGATCAGGTTGACAATAAGGAAAAACCAAGCACCTGTACCAACAAATGCCTTTTTGGGCAAACCTTTCACGAGTAAGTAAATCGCCATAACACCGCCCGCAGCGTTACCTACCATCGTCGTGAAACCGCCTAAAACCCCCATAAAAGCTGTAAACCAAAGCGATTGAGGCAACATCTTATTGAAGTTTTCTCCAAACCTTTCCCTGAACACATGTAAAATGATAATGCCTAGCACAATCGCACCAATCAACGGCTTCAGTTGCGCACTAGACACCACACCTAATACGAAGTAACCCAATATGATCCCAAGTAACACCCATGGAAGGAGACCAACAAGATACTTCCATACAGCATTTCGTCGATAATATGTAACAGCAAAGATGTCACCGATAATCAACATGGGCAATAAAATACCAATGCTTGCTTTGGCCGGGAAAACGAACATAAGCGCAGTGACAACGACGATACCTAGACTCGGCAAACCCGTTTTCATGAAACCAATAAATATGGCACAGACGATGACAAACACCCATTGCAAAACGGTGAGTTCAAACATATAATTACCTCCTGCCCACTATCGTAATCGTTTTAAGATGGTGTGCAAACCTACATACATATATAGACCTGTGGGCGTGAGTGGATCTGTCGGTTGTCTATATATGTGTGTTTTATTTATACGCACTAAAAGACGACCATAAATTTCATATTTTGGTCGTCTTTTAGGCATTGTTATATGGAGAACATCACCAAGCCTTATGCCCACCACATATCAGCAGGTGGCTCAACGATATTCACTTGTTTCAGGTTTTTAACCGCTTGTGAGAAGCCCTCATCAATAGACATAATTGGATCCTCATGCTCAATGCTCACCACAAAGTCATAACCATATGTGCGCAATGCACTAATAATATCTGACCATTCCTTAATACTGTGGCCATATCCAACTGAACGGAAGCTCCAGCCACGCGTCTGAATAGCGTCATATGGTTGCATATCTGTAAGACCGTACATATTCACATTTTCTTGATCAATATATGTGTCTTTAGCATGAAAATGATGAATCGCATTTTCTTTACCTAAAATCTTGATCGCAGCAACCGGATCAATGCCTTGCCACCATAAATGACTTGGGTCAAGGTTTGCACCAACAGCATCACTTGTTGCTTCACGTAATTTCAACATCGTGTGTGGTGTATGAACGAGAAAACCAGCGTGTGGTTCTAAACCAATCTTAACACCATGATCTTTAGCAAATTGACCTGTTTCTTTCCAATATGGGATTAGCTTTTCTTCCCACTGCCATTTCAAAATATCACTATATTCTGTTGGCCATGGTGTAACAGGCCAGTTCGGATATTTAGATTGTTCATGTGACCCTGGTGTCCCTGAAAATGTATTGACAACTGGCACATCCAACATCTCAGCAAGTTTAACTGATTTCACAAAGTCGTCATGTGCTTTTTCTGCATGGGCTTTGTTCGGTGTAATTGGGTTATCATGACAACTAAATGCACTAATTGTTAAACCACGTGAATGGACTTTATCTAGGAATACTTTCCTTTTCTCCTCACTTTCAAGTAGCGCATCTAAATTCACATGTGCATCTCCCGGATTACCCCCCGTGCCGAGCTCGACAGCTTGTAAACCTGAATCTTTCACATGGTCAAGCATCTCATCCAATGACTTTTCAGCAAACAATACAGCAAATACACCTAGTTTCATACAGCGTCCCCTCCAGTTAAAATTTGGTTTCTTAGTGCTAAGCTTATGGGCTTTTTTAAACAATACCTATGTCCAACTTAAATCGTAACTTTTTTCTGTATACCCGTTATAAAATGTATATAACGATACACGATTTTATGCGTAATTATTTTTCAAATGGTTTATACTCTGTTCAACACTTACCAATGGTGACTGTCTACTTTGGTCTTGTTCCACAATCCACCATTCAACATTCGACGTACTACCTTGACGGATTACACCGTCTAAATCAACACCACCTGTACCTAGTTCCGCAAAAAATTGTTCACCATCTGTTGTCATATCTTTTAAATGAATGAGTGGTGTACGATTATGATAACGTTTGATCCACTCCACTGGGTTCTCGCCCGCTTTTGTAAGCCAATAAATATCGAACTCTGTCTGTACCCACTTCGGATTCGTTTCTGCCAGGAGCATTTCTAAAGCTTTTTGACCGTTCGATAATATATCCAATTCAAAATCATGATTATGATAGGAAAATGTAATGCCGGCTTCGTGACATGTTTTACCGATATGATTGAGGATCGGCACAAGCTCATAATAATCCTTCTCTGATCTACGTTCAGGTAGGAGAAATGGACATACAATATGCTTATTGCCAATCTCTTGTTGATAAGCGATGACCTGTTCTAATTCTTTCTCCAGCATATCAATTGGCACATGACTGGCCGCTGCTTTCAAATCCAAATCTTGTAATACTTTTTTCAATTCTTGTGCGGTGTGACCACCATAACCAGCAAACTCTACACCGTCATAACCCATTTCGGCAACTCTCTTTAAGGTACCGACAAAGTCTGCCTCACTCTCTTCACTTAAGGAAAACATTTGAAGTCCAATTGGGGTATTTTTCATGACACCAGCTCCTTCATTTGAATCTTTCTATGTTTTCAAACGAATCGATTTTTCAAACTGTGATTGTAATCGATTACACACATCTAGTGTAATTTATTTCGTTCAATAATGCAATCCATACCTTACTTTATTGACACAAAAGTTGTTATCTATTACGATATGATGGAAATCGATTTCAATTTGAGAGAGGAAAACAGTTTCATGGCAAACATACAACAAGTTGCTGCCCTGGCAGGTGTGTCGGTAGCAACTGTATCTAGAGTCATAAATCAATATAA
>Ga0209487_1002153_pt1 | contig 16179 bp, 17 predicted proteins | sample Poulit2012_FD_187524 | JGI IMG/M metagenome (GOLD analysis project Ga0209487, IMG submission 187524) | Agricultural soil microbial communities from Georgia to study Nitrogen management - Poultry litter 2012 (SPAdes) (version 2) | ecosystem: Environmental > Terrestrial > Soil > Agricultural land...
TCACTAAAACTTAACATTCTAAATCACATCACAAATCCCGGATTTCACGTAAATAGATACACATTAATGAATTTCACAATCCCTATTTATAAGTTCTATAATAAACATCGAATTATAATTTTGTAATGCGGACGGTATCCCGAGCAATGGCTACTTCTTCATTCGTTGGAATGACGATTACTTTTACAGGGGAATGTGAATAATTAATAAAGCGTTCTTTCCCCCGCGCTTGATTTAAGTCCGGATTCCAATAAACACCCATGAACTCAAGTCCTGTCAATACCTTTTCTCGTACTAAGACACTATTCTCTCCAACTCCTGCGGTGAAGATGATGGCATCAACACCTGACATTCTAGCGGCATAAGATCCTAAATATTGGTGTATCCGAGCAGCAAAAACATCCAATGCTAGTTGTGCCCGATCATTTATTGCCGCATTTTCTTCGATATCTCTTAAGTCACTTGAGAATCCTGATAACCCTAACATGCCACTCTCTTTATTAAGGACATTTAATATTTCAAAAGCGTTTTTTCCCGTTTTTTGCATGAGGTACGGGATTAATGCCGGATCAATATCTCCTGATCTCGTTCCCATCGTTATTCCAGCAAGTGGTGTAAAGCCCATTGAAGTATCAATCGACTTCCCACCCTGAATCGCCGCAATACTTGCACCATTACCTAAATGACAAGATATCAAGCGAAGTTGTTCCAGTGGTATTCCTAATAGTTCAGCCGCACGTTGTGAGACATATTGATGTGAAGTACCATGAAAACCATATTTTCGAATCCCGTACTTCTCATAATACTCATAGGGTAAACTATATAAATAGGATTTCTCAGGCATTGTTTGATGAAATGCAGTATCAAAAACAGCAACCATTGGGATCGATGGTAACACCTTCTTAAATGCATGAATACCCGTAAGATTAGCAGGATTATGAAGTGGCGCTAGTTCGGTGAGGCCTTCAATTTCATGGATCACCTGATCGGTAATAATAACCGACTTACTAAAGAGCTCCCCACCATGCACAACACGATGGCCAACAGCATTGATCTCCTCTAAGGATGAAATACTTCCGGAAGATGTTAATTTTTCTAGCAACTGCTTAACAGCCTCCGCATGATCCGGTATCTCTGTAATCTTCTTCTTCTCTTTTCCACCTATGTCCATTGTAAAGCTTGAGTTAGGTAAACCAATTCGATCAATAGCCCCCATCGCCAACACTTTTTCAGCAGGCATTTCAATCAATTGGAACTTTAACGATGAACTACCAGCATTTATAGCTAATACATTCGTCATTCCTGTCACACCTCTCACTCATTCCTTATTCGTTTTAGTATTGATCGCAAACCAATTATTAACTTGCCCTAAAATATCTTCCATTGCCCCTGTGTCTTTAAAGGAAGGTAAGTCAACGAGTAAAGGTTGTTTTGGAGCGATCGTCTCCTTGCCTTGCTTTTGTAAAATGAGCACACTTTTAACATTTTTCTTGGATGAAAAGGCGGTTTCAGGCAAGCGTAAAACTCCAACAATATGCGTGTTTTCTTGTAAAAACTGATGGAGCTTGTCCGACTGATCACTATCAAATAAAAATTCGGGTATAAGTAATATTAAATAACCACCTGATTTTGTATAGGTCAAACTTTGTTCAATTAATAGATGGTGGGCGTAGGAGTGACCCTCACTTGCTTTTAATTCGAAGTCATTCGCTCTGATATCATCTGGATAATAGCCAACCGGTAAATCAGACACCACCAAGTCAACTGGATCGAGTAGGAAAGGACGCAGACTATCTTGATGGAAGAATTCAATATTCATCTTTTGTAAATTAGCGTTTAAAAGTCCTAACTTAATTAATGTGGGATCAATTTCACTCCCATAAGCATCGGTTGATTGGCTTAATTGACCTAACACGGTCGTGAGTAAATTACCTGATCCACTAACCGGGTCAAACACGCGTAAATGTTCATTATCTTGTGTCAGTTTGCCTGCTAAGTATCCCATTAATAATGATACGGTTTCAGGCGTGATTAAATGTTGTGGCTGTGTTGAGCGTTGCATACCTTTAAGAATCGCTAACTGAATAGATTTTCGTATGTCTTCAGCCGTATACTCTGAAATTGTAATCTCTTTGAGAGCCGTCGCCAATTTATGTGAAATCAGATCATCTAAATGATCACCAGGACGTTCATAAAAAAGCGCTGCTAACGTAATTGCCAAACTATCTAAGTATGGTTCGTCTGCATGTTGTTGAATATTCTCTGTCGTTTGATCCAACCATGCATACAATGTTTCGATATTTGTTTTCTCCATTTTTCCCCACCGTTCTTACAATCTAATCTACTATTAGTATAGCAAATATACGCTATACATGTATAGACAAACACTATTTGTTGATGACCGTGTATCATCTGTTGAATGAAATTCATTACTGATAAATGAAAAACCCTCTCCAATCACCTCTATGTGATTGAAGAGAGTTCATTGACATTACTTAGCGTTTTTAGCGGCTTCCAACGCCTGATCATAATCTGGATGATCAGTCACTTCTTGGACATATTCTACGTAGACAATCTTATCATTTGAATCAATCACAAAAATGGCTCTCGTCAATAATCTTAATTCTTTTATAAGAGCACCATATTTTTCGCCAAAATCTGCGTCACGATGATCTGATAATGTTGCTATATTTTTAACCCCATTTGCTGCACACCAACGTGTTTGCGCAAATGGTAAATCCATACTTATTGTTAATATGTTGACATTATCAATCTTGTCAGCTTCTTCATTAAAACGTTTCGTTTGATCTGAACAAACCCCTGTATCGATTGAAGGAACAACACTAACTAACTTTACTTTTCCTTTATAATCACGTAATGATACTTCCTCGAGATCATTTGATAACACCGTGAAATCAGGTGCTTGATCACCGACTTTTATTTCTGTTCCAACAAGTGTAACTGGATCATTTTGAAATGTAATCTTAACCATATAAATCAATCCTCCTATATAGTTGCTTATTAACCTTCTTATTCATTATGATTAATTTACCAATACTTGTCCAACAATATAGGTTAAGATTTACATTCATTGAACCAGACCGTTTATTTTAAAAATGGATATTCTAATCTTGCTCCCTTTACAGATCATAATTTGTATGGTCTTTTGAAGCATTTTTATCTTGTGAGCTTCCCGATTTCGATCGTATCGACTCATTGATCATCTGCTGTATTTTATCAAGGGCTTGTGGGGCGTAATCGAGAACTTTTTCATAAATTTGTGCGTTTTTATCTAAGTGGATCATTTTGACACCTTGCTTATGGACGATGAGAAAAGCCACCGGGGTAATCGACACACCTCCACCACTTCCACCGCCAAAAGGTAAAGTCGATTCACTTGATTCCGAACTTTCTTTGCTTGAGTTAAACTCACTTCCACCTGCTGCAAAACCAAAACCTACTTTTGACACCGGTATAATGATCGTACCATCCGGTGATTCTACCGGATCACCAATAATTGTGTTGACTTCAATCATTTCTTTTAAATTTTCCATCGCAGTAACCATTAATCCCTGAATTGGATGTTCATCCATACGTATTCTCCTTATCCTACATGCTCGTACGTTGTTAAATTCAAATGATTTCACTTCGACTGAATGTACGTATGAATAGCTTGTCCCGTTTTTATCGTTACAATACAATCAATTTTTGTTTGTAACATCCGTTCCTGAAAGTGAGGAATGACATTGATTTTCGGCTGACATTTGACCACTGTTTTTTCAGATAAACGACCGAATAGAACACCTTTACTTGTCCACACCCCACCTGTAATCAACCCGGTTGTACTCGCTTCACCTGTCCCAATCCTTGTATTCCACTCAAATTGATGAATATGGACGACACTTAAAAATTTGCCTACATCTTTAGCGGCTTCCTTTATTTTTGCTAACATATGCTTGTCTTTATTTGATGATCGGTCCATATTTGTTAATACATTCCATAGGTCCACTTCATCCCATTCTACAAGGGGAATGAGCCGCTTCAACAAACGAAGATGATAAAGATACACGGTAACCTGAACAACATGCTCACTTTTCGAACAGGTATAGCTTATAATAATCGTAAGTTTGGCATATAGGATAAGATAAACAATTAAGATAACGATCAATATAATAAAAGCACTATATACGTACATCTTCGCTCACCTCTCTGGGCCATTAGTCAATAGGCTGTGACAATTTCAACATAATAACCAATTATTTTCTATCTGATATGAAATTCATTAGGTAATAATCTATTCAGATGATAAAATAGAAGTGTATAAATAGGAATGAAAGGCGGTCAAACAAAATGCCACAATTAAGAAGTATTTACTTTTATTACTTAGATCATACGGACCTAGATAAAAGAGTTGATTTATTAATCGATTTAGCAAGAAAAAATAACTTTGAAATTGTCAATGATCCGGAAGATGCTAGTATTATTATTAGTATTGGTGGAGATGGTGCTTTTTTACAATCAGTACGTAAAACCGGTTTTAGACAAGATTGTTTATACACAGGTATTACCGGTGCTGATGAATCAGGACTATACTGTGATTTTAATTTAGATAATATTAAAAAGATGTTTAAGTCAATTGAAAATCAAGAATGGGAGGTTCGTCGTTTCCCTGTTATCGATGTACAAGTTAATGGTGAGTCTTCATTTCATTGTTTAAATGAAGTTAGTATCAGATCAACCATTATTAAGACCATCGTGATCGATGTCTCTATTGATGATCAATATTTTGAAACGTTTCGTGGTGATGGCTTAATTGTTGCTACCCCTACTGGGAGTACGGGATATAGTAAATCGATTCATGGTGCTGTGATTGATCCACTTATCCCTAGTTTTCAAGTATCGGAGTTAGCTTCTTTAAATAATAATCGCTACCGAACGCTTGGTTCTTCCTTTGTGCTCAGTAAGGACCGCAAGTTAACATTAGACGTTGTTCAAGATGGTAATGATTATCCAGTTATCGGGCTCGATAACGAAGCTTATTCCATCCGCAATATAAAAAACATCACCGTCACCTTAAGTGACCGCATCGTAAAAACGTTGAAATTAAAAAACAACTCCTACTGGGACCGTGTGAAAAGAACCTTCTTATAACAGGAGCCAGTCGCTACTCCACTTTTCCTTTTATCGACAGGCCCATCGAGAGCAAAAAATCGTCCCCATCGATCGGAGACGATTTTTTGAATGTACAAATTTTTGTGTAACAGGACCGTTTTCCAAACAGCTTTGCCCAATCATTAATAGACGTACATATAATTTACTCCTCTATAAATTCGAGCGTAGGTATGAACTGTGACATATGTTCTTTCACATCGTTATAATGTTCCGCAGCATCTGGTAATTCTTGATCTGTTAACTCAAACATCGGCATTGGTTTCCATTTTCCATATTCAATATATGTAGGCATAAATTGTAAAGCAGATATGTCAATCCTATCTTCACCATCTTTCTTTACTTTGGTTATGGTACATTGAAAAATACCGCCAATCTGCCGATCTAAACCTTCCTGTCCAGATAGGAAGTTGCCTAACGAATAAATAGCCAATAATTCATTTCCTTCTGTTCCTTCTATCCATTCAATCGGTTGTAATACATGTGGATGATGACCGAGAACAATATCCACTTCCTCATCAGCTGCAAATTGAACAAGATCTTGTTGTTTCTGACTTGGCAATGGCTCATATTCAATTCCAAAATGTAAACTTAAAACAACAACATCTGATTTTTCCTTTGCGAGCGCAATATCTACTGCCATCGTATCCTTGTCAATCATGTTAACTAAGTATTCTTTTCCCGATGGTATGGCAATGCCATTTGTTGAAAATGTATAGGCCAAGAAAGCGACTGAAATCCCTTCTTCCGTATCTATGACCCGAATATCATCTCGATCTGCTTGATCCTTATAGGCACCTGTATAGAGCATATCAATGTCATCCCAATGATTAATTGCGTTTTGAATGGCCTCCTCTCCTCTATCTAATGTGTGGTTATTGGCCATTGAAACGATATCAACACCAACCTCCTTTAGCGCATCACCAACTTCATAAGGACTATTGAATGCTGGAAAGTTCGATAATCCGATTTCCTCTCCACCAATCATTGACTCCTGATTAGCAAAGGTAATCGTCGTCTCATTTAAATAAGGGGCTACCTGTTCTAAAAATGGCATAAAATCATACCCCTCATCCGTTTCTGCTACTTCATATACACGATCATGAATTAAAACATCGCCAATAGCGGCTAATGTAATCGATGGATTTCTTTCGCGAAACTTTTCAATCGGCTTCGTATGCAAAATATCTTGCATGAAATCCTTGTTTAATTCCTGTTTGTAGTTCGGAACGGACGGATTCTTACAAGCTGTTAGTATCAAAAAAGATAAAAATGCGATAAGTAAATAAATTGTTTTATTCTTCATTATAATGAACTCCTCTATGTATAAACTACCCTGAATAATCAATCTTCCCCGTATACCATAGGCTTTTTTTCGATTTACAAGGGGGGTTCTGCAATTTTAGCTTTCTACATCTTTTTAAACAAGTACAATCCCGAACATAACATCATAAGAAAGGCTATTCCGTAATTGGAATAGCCTTTGATCCATATTTCATTCACTTTTTAATTTTACTGCATTCCACTAAACTGTTGTTGAGCCATCTGTACAAGACGTTTTGTGATTTCTCCTCCAACAGATCCATTTGAACGTGATGTCGAATCAGGACCAAGTTGGACACCAAACTCCTGAGCGATTTCAGTTTTCATTTGATCTAGTGCTTGTTGCGCACCAGGGACTACCAATTGGTTTGAATTTGAACTATTCGGCATGATCATTCACCTCCTTGGTACACTTAGAATGTGTCAGATGAGGTGAATCCATTCACGATATAACTTGGTATTTGTTGTTAGTTGACCCATTCTTTATGATCGAACTGACCATTGCTCTTATAGAAGATCAGAAAATGATGAGTCTACATCAGCATCTGTCACCAACACAACTTCGATCCCTTGTAAAGCTTCTGTTATTAAATCTGAAAAGTCAACTTGGGATTCAAAATAATTAACCTTTTCCCGAGTTGGATTCGTCTTTGGAGCTTTAGGCATAAATACGGTACAACAATCTTCAAATGGACGGATTGAAATATCATACGTGTCGATTTGTTCCGAGATCTTTATGATCTCTTCCTTATCCATCGTAATTAAAGGACGGAGAATCGGGTAGTTCGTCACTTCATTAATGGCATTCATACTGCCCATCGTTTGACTTGCAACCTGTCCAAGATTCTCTCCAGTTGTCATTGATAAGATCGCTTCCTGCTCACAAACACGCTCACTAATCCGCATCATAATTCTACGCATAATTGTCATCGTATAACGATCCGGAATATCTTTGAAAATAGCCTGTTGTAACTTAGTAAATGGAACCATATGAATCTTTACCTGATTTCCATAAACGGTTAATTTTTCAGCTAAATCAATCACCTTCTGTTTCGCACGTTCACTTGTAAAAGGAGGTGAGTGAAAATGAATCGCATCCACTTGGACTCCTCGCTTCATTGCCAAGTAGCCGGCTACAGGACTATCAATGCCTCCAGACAGTAATAACAATGACTTCCCACCTGTACCCACAGGCAAACCACCTAATCCCTTTGTTTGCTGTGATGTCACATAGGTTGCTTTATTTCTAACTTCAACTTGCACTTCAACATCTGGATGATGAACATTCACCGTTATGCCTGTCGTGTTTCTTAACAAGTGACCACCTAACAGTTGATTCATCTCTTGTGATCTACCTGGAAAGGATTTGTTCACTCTTCTAACATTTACCTTAAACGTCTCCGCATCCTCGTTACTCTTTAGGGCATATAAGGCTGCTTCTTTGATTGCTTCCATGTCATTTTCCACTTTAATAGCTGTACTGAGACTATAAATACCGAAGATGTTTTTACATTTGGCTACGATCGGTTCAGGATCATGTCCGTTCAACAAAATAAATAAACGCCCTTGTGTTTGTTGTACGTGAATATGAGGAAAACCTTGTAGTTTATGTTCAATATTTTTTTGTAATCTTTTCAGAAAAAATCTTGTATTATTTCCTTTTAAACCAATCTCTCCATAACGTATTAAAATATGATCGTATTGCATATCTATTTACCTCATCACTTTCGTTAATTGTTTGATTGCTTCTTCCAATTCTCGCAAGAAAACCTTCATCTCATCCACTGTATTATCATAGTTCATGCTAATACGTAACGCTGATGTAGAACGTTCTTTTTTAAAACCACAAGCTGTTAATATTCTACTTTCGTCACGCTCTCTTGATGAACAGGCTGATTTTGTAGAAATATAGATACCTTTTTCTGCCAACAAGTGAATCATTACTTCTGGCCGTAATCCTGGTACGGAAACATTCATAATATGTGGTGCAGCAACTTCCGGAGTATTGATTATGACGCCAGACATCTGCGCTAAATTTGTCCGCAAGTAATGGTGTACGTGCTGCAAATGAGCGATCTCTTCCTTTTCACGCATTTTTATGAAGCGCAATGCTTTAGCAATGGCTACCGCACCAGCTACATTCTCCGTGCCTGAACGATATGATCCCTCTTGATTCCCACCATGAAATAACGGATAGATGGTAGTTGAATCTTTAATATATAGGATACCCGTTCCCTTGATTCCATGAATTTTATGTCCTGAAAAAGTACATAAATCAATAGAAAAAGCTGATAAATCAAGCGGTAACTTACCAATACCTTGAACATCGTCCACATGAAAAAACAGTTTCGGATGTTGTTCAGCGATCTCCGCAATCTCTTTAATCGGTTGAATCGATCCGAGTTCATTATTAACATGCATCACACTGATTAATATGGTATCAGGTCGAATCGAACGTTCTAGCTCCTCAACTGATAGTACACCATATTGATCCACTGGTAAATAAGTAACCTCAAAACCAAGCTTCTCCAAGCTCTTACAAGCCTCAAAAACAGATGGGTGTTCAATCGAAGTCGTAATGATGTGTTTTCCCCGTCCTTGATGTTCTAAGGCTATTCCTTTGATCGCCATATTATTGCCTTCTGTGCCACCAGATGTAAATACAATTTCTCCCTGCTTTACATGTAATAACTGTGCGACTTGGTTTCTTGCTTCACTCAGTAACTTCTCAGATTCCCCACCCAATTGATGAATTGAGGATGAATTCGCAAAGAATCTTTCAGACACTTGTTGGAAACTGTTCATGACAGAGGTGTCTGGTTCTGTTGTTGCACTGTTATCTAAATAAATCATTATGGATCCTCCTTATTTCACACATATATGAATGAATTTCATAATTGCCAAAACCAGCAATATCGATACAGTATGTAGTTAAGAACGGTTCAACGCAACTATATGTTGTACCGGTGTTGCACTAAACCGGTATTATGAAATTCATTAATACGAATGAACAAATACAAGGCTATCTTAAAAGGAAGTGATGTGCTTCATCACTCTTTCGAGATAGCCTTTGCTTTGAAAATGACTCATGCTTATAATGCGAGCTGATTTTCTTCAATTTTCTTTAGGGATCCAGGCTCAATTTCTTCAATCGCATTTGCTGCATGCTCTAAAGACAGCTCATATTCATACGATCTAAACAATCGCTCTGCTTCCGCTAACTTTGTCGCTAAAGCTGGATCAGCACTTCGATACCGATTCGCATACTGAATCACTTGCTCCGTTAGATACGCTTGATCAAGGATTACTTCGGTTTGTTCAACAGCATTTTCAATCGCTGCTTCTGCTTCTGTTATCGCTTGTTGGACTTCACTAATATCAAGGGGTTGCTTTTCCAATGCTTTAATAACGGCATTATTCCGCATCGTTGCGGCCTCCATAACCTCCCAGATAAAGCGTGGTATTCCGGGTAAATTGCTCTTTTTTAGATTGCGATGAAGCTCATTTACTTGTTCGCGCATACCCTTAAACTTCGCCTTTGCTTCTAGTTCATCTTTTCGTAAGTTGCTAATTAGTTCTTTAAACTCTTTATGATCCTCTTTCAATTCTGCCAGTTGGTCGAAACCACTATCTAATTGCTCTCTCAGTCTTGAATGGGCCGTATTTTTACTTTCCAAATCGTGTTCAAGCTCTTCATATTGCTTTTCCAATTGCTTCATTGATTTTTCAAGTAATAAATATCTCTCCATATCACGATCTTCAAAATAATATGCTTTTCGCAAGCTATCTACTTCTTCTTTTGTCTTTTCAAAGATTTCCCCTAACCTGCCAAGATCTTGTTCATAATTCGATATTCTCGACTCAATATAGTTTTTATCAAGTGCTTCTTGCTCTAATTGTTCGTACATTTCCTTCATCCGCTCTTCGATTTCAAAAATAATGACATTCACTTCTGCAATCGAACCTTTTTCTAAAGATTTAATACAATCCAACAATCGTGCTTGGTAGTCTTGAATTTCATCTTCATACTGAAGGTGATCAACCCGATAGCCGTCTCTCTTCATTCCTTGAATACCTGAATATAGTTCATGCAACTGACCAGGCAAATCTGTCGAACATTTTTCCAGCAAGGCTGGAAGGATATCGAGCTCTTTATCCAATTCAGTTAGATCTACTTTCAACTGATCAACATTCTTTTTAGCCTCTATATAATCACCTGAGTCGACTAATTCATTATACGTCGTAAAGACTTCTGTCATTTCATCGAGCTCACTGAGTAAGCGTGCTTTTGCCTGTCCATACTTACCCCTAGCTAATTGTTTTCGTAAATTTTGAAGTTCTGGTTGCATCGCATCCATTTCATTACGACTTGTTCTTTCCGAGTCTAATAATTCTTCTAACTCTGCAAGCATCTTTTCAATATCCTTTTCGATCGCATGCAATGTTTCATCTACTTTATGTACTACTTTCTTCGCATATAAGAAGCGGTACCGGTCGCCTGCCTCTTCAGCCTCATATAGTAACTCCTCAATGTTAGGAAGCTCTTTTGTTAAGATGTTTTCCCAACGATCTTTCCATGATTCAAATTTTTCCAATGTTTCACCTGATAAATTTAAATCTTTAATGCGTGCTATCTCGGAAGCAGTATTTCGATTCATGATATCTAGTTTCCAAACTTCTTGTCGATCTACATTGTCATAAACTCTTTTCCGTAAAATAAGACCAATAATAAGCAATGTTATCACTACTAGTATAAGTCCAATAGCAATCGCCATGTTTTGCCTCCTAACTTTCTTCCTAATAATAAGAGTTTTTTTACAATCGACTCCAATTAAAGAAATAAGGATGTATTTAATTATTACTATGATACCATGTTATTAATATTTGTGGCTAACAAAAGCCAAAATAATTGCTTTTTCGACATAAAGACCCAAAAAGAAAAATGCTTCTTCTTAAAATGCCAGCTTATTCCGTATATATATCTAACCAATTTTGAACGGATTTCACATAATTATCTACAAATAAGTCATGTGAATAATCGCCAATCACTTTGTATTTCCATTCATTATGTAAAATATAGGGTGTGATCAACAATCCTTTTAATTGCATCACGAGAAATTGTTTATCTCGTTTGTATTCTGGTTTTAGTATATCAAATAACAGCCTACTTAAATAGTGATTTTCCTTTGCTAAATAAGTAACCATCATTTCTCGTACAAAAATAGAGTCAAGTGACATTTCCCGGTGAATGGTACATGTTAATTGAAGCTTACTCTGTTTATATTGTATAATTATATAAATTAGCCTTTTTAACTGTTCTTTGATAGATTGTGATTCTGTTTGCTGTAAGCTTAGTTCTATTTCATTTAAGTATTCTTCATAATATTGAACGATTGCATACTCAAACAAGCCTTGTTTACCTTTAAAGTAATAACTGATTAGCGACACATTTACAGTGGCTTCTTCCGCAATATCTCTTACTGATGTACCATGGAAACCTTTTTGAAAAAACAATAATGATGCAGCATCAATTACTTTTTGTTTTGAATGATTTACTTTCACGTGCATCAACTCCTACTCCATTACCATACAATTACGACAAAGATGCTCGTTAATCCTTCTTTTTAATGAAACGGGCAATTAATTAAAATATGAAAGGGTGTTGAACTTGTTCCAAACAAATACAAGTACTGGAAATAAAGCGAATGATTATAAATTAGCACTGAAGCAAATAGCTGCTCTATCCGCAGATGAAGAGGATGCAATAGCTATTTTAGCAAATGCTTCCGCACTACTCAACCAACTCTTAGATGATATAAATTGGGTCGGTTTTTATATATGGCGGGATACAGAACTTGTACTCGGTCCCTTCCAAGGATTACCAGCTTGCATTCGAATCCCATATGGAAAGGGTGTATGTGGTACAGCAGTAATGGAACGTAAAACCCAACGGGTTGCAGATGTATCTAAGTTCTCTGGTCATATTGTTTGCGATGCAGCGAGTCAATCCGAAATTGTTATTCCGCTTATGATCAATGATACCATATATGGCGTACTCGATATTGACAGTCCAATGACGGATCGTTTCGATGAAGTCGATCAATCGTTTTTAGAAGAGTTTGTCCATATTTTAGAAAACTCCTTAACCTAAGCTACCCGCAGATATATAGATGGAGAAAATGATTATAATCGAAAGGTATTTCACTACATACACGTACATAAAATCTTTCTTTTCTTCATTTAGCCATTACTCATTGACAATACGGATGAATAATTATATACTTGACGATGTGTAAAATAAAGGTAGCTTAAGTGGACCAAAGCTTGCAACCATTCTGTTCCTCTCTATAGAGGTGTATCGTGTAACTCTCTGCTGCTGGAGCGATGGTACATGAAAACAAAATGGACAACTTCTGGAACACCCGTGTTTATTTTATACGAATACAATTATATAGAGGAGTTTTTATAATATGTCACGTTTTACAGGTTCATTATGGAAGAAGTCACGTCGTCTAGGTATTTCACTAACAGGTTCAGGTAAAGAATTACAAAAGCGTCCTTACGCACCTGGTCAGCACGGAGCGAACCAGCGCCGAAAAATTTCTGAGTATGGTTTACAGTTGCAAGAGAAGCAAAAATTAAGATTTATGTATGGACTAAACGAACGCCAATACAATAACTTATTTAATGAAGCTGGTAAAATGCAAGGTATTCATGGTGAGAACTTCATGATTCTACTCGAATCTCGCTTAGATAACCTCGTATACCGCCTTGGCTTAGCAGCAACACGTAGACAATCACGTCAGCTTGTAAACCATGGTCATATTACTGTTGATGGTAAGCGCGTTGATATTCCTTCATACCGTTTAGCACCAGGTCAGGTAATTGGATTAAGAGAAAGATCTAAAAAACTTGAGATCATCGCTACTTCTTTAGAAGCAAAAATCTCTACACCTGATTATCTAACATTTGATGCAGATAAACTAGAAGGTGCATATACACGCTATCCAGAGCGTTCAGAACTTCCAGCTGAAATTAACGAATCACTCATCGTTGAGTTCTACTCACGTAAATAAGATTGCTTCGTAAATAGTAATGCATAACCCCCTGTCACCGTTATCCTTACGTTGACAGGGGGTTTTTTATATGAACTAATCTATAATTTCGACATCGCACCCGCCTTTCGTAAAATTCCCTATTACGGTAATGATTTGAATGCGACTACTCGGGGTGAAGCTGAAACTTCCTTGCTGATCTGAAGTAAATTCTTCTTCAAATACAACATATGTATCATTGATAAACTTCAAAATAAGCGATCCGCTCTGCACGGAAACATTGTAATTTAGAGTTGTATCTTCCCCTTTCTTTATCTTAAAAGGGTGTTTTTCCATACCATTATACAACTTGTATGAGACAGTAAGCTTATTTTTCGTCGGAATAGAACGATATGCGAAGCGAATGATTGGGAATTTGGCATTTTTAATAATCCCTTTTTTATGTAGAAAATAAACAGCAATGATGATAAGAGATACTCCTAGAAATGTTGACAAGATTGACTACCTCCTAACTATCTTCCTACTTAAAACTCTTTATATGATATAATCATAGCATACATAAATAACGCGATGGAATAAACCTTTTCTTGACCATTAAAATGATTCTTGGTATCTTATGTCCATCATGAAGTGTAAAACCCGTACGTTAGACGTGTGTCAATAATTAAAACTTGAGGTGTATATGATCAGGAAAAAATTTAGTGACATTACTTTTAAACAACTATCTATATATACAGCAACCATTCTCTGTTGTATCGCCTCGATTATTTTTGTATATAATAATTATTCATTATATGAAGATCCAATCGCTCAGATCACTCAAACTGATCTAAGTGAAACGACTGAAGTCACTGATATGTATAATAATGAGGACAAACTATTCACCCAGCATCTCACAGCGGAAATCAAAAATGGAGAAAATAAAGGTGAACTGATCTATTTAATAAATGAATACTCGTCTTCTGGTGCTTATGATCAGTCCTATGAGACTGGGATTGATATCTTTGTTTCAATCGATAAACAGCAAAAAAATGATAATGAGTTAACAGGAAGTATAAACAATGTAAAACGTGATAAATACGTGGTTATCGTGGCCTGGATTTTCATCATTATATTACTTCTTGTCGGCAAACAACAAGGATTGTTTGCCAGTGTTAGTTTGGCTGTGAATATCATTTTATTATCATATGCCTTAGATTTATATGTAGCGACGGGTATGAATTTATTGTGGATTTCCGGGATCACGGTTATTTTATTTACGGTCATTTCATTATTACTTGTTAATGGATTTAATGAAAAGACATATGCTGCCATCATTGCCACCCTATTAGGAACTTTTGGTACGCTGCTGATTACATATCTGGCAATGTGGGTTACCTCTGAAAATGGTCTTTATTATGAAGAGATGCAATTTTTAACGCGCCCTTATCAACTCATATTTTTAGCGGGGTTATTTATTGGATCACTAGGAGCAGTAATGGATGTTGCGATTTCAATATCTGCTGCTATGTTCGAACTCTATGATAAAAATCCGCATATATCGGCCAAAGCACTGAAAGAATCGGGCATTGATATTGGAAAAGACATTATGGGTACCATGACCAACATTCTCTTTTTCGCTTATGTGAGTGGTTCGATTCCCATGCTCATTTTATATTTAAAAAATCATTCACCATTAGGATTTACACTTTCAATCAATCTTTCACTCGAATTTGCTCGCGCACTATCTGGTGGGATCGGCATTGTGATTACAATTCCTCTCGGTTTGTACACGACTATTTTTTTCATTAATCGAAAGAAGGCAAAATCATGAATACATTAGTATTACTGGCCCTCATTTTATTCGCATTGATGATCATAATTGGTGGAAAAAAGGGAGCTCGTTCATTTATTTCCTTGTTTTTAAACTTCGGTGTCGTCTTACTGACTGTATTGATCATGTTAGATCCCCAGGCTAATCCGATTATCATAACAATCCTTGCCTGTACAGGTATCAGTTGCATCAACCTTTTTTATATCAATAAGGTGAACAGTAAAACAGTTGCCGCCTTTATTTCTACCGTCATTACGATCACCATGTTAATCTTATTCATTTATGTCATTACAAAAAAGGCAATGATTCAAGGGTTTGGCGAGGAAGAAGTCGATGAACTCAGCATCTTCTCTCTCTATCTCGGCGTTGATTTCTTTAAAATTGGTGCATCAGTTATCATTATGAGTACCATTGGGGCTGTGACAGACATCGCGATTTCCATTACCTCCCCCATGCACGAACTTTATTATCACAATCCTTTGATGAGTCGAAAGGATTTATTTACATCAGGAATGACGATCGGCAAGGATATTTTAGGGTCAAATACGAATACATTGTTTTTTGCCTTTATTGGTGGCTATATGGCATTGCTCATCTGGTTTAAAGATTTATCCTATTCATTTGGAGAAGTCGTTAATTCAAAGATATTTAGTGCGGAAATGATTACAATATTTAGTGCAGGTATTGGCATTGCCCTCATTATCCCAATTGTTTCTTGGATCTATGCTTATTATTTAGCAAGCATGAGGAATAAAACAGAAAACAATGAGTTGTAATCAAATGCAGATGCCGATGTTTACTCGGTTCTTCTGTATACAA
>Ga0209487_1002154_pt1 | contig 16179 bp, 13 predicted proteins | sample Poulit2012_FD_187524 | JGI IMG/M metagenome (GOLD analysis project Ga0209487, IMG submission 187524) | Agricultural soil microbial communities from Georgia to study Nitrogen management - Poultry litter 2012 (SPAdes) (version 2) | ecosystem: Environmental > Terrestrial > Soil > Agricultural land...
TGAATATATTAACAGAGATGTTTAAACATGTAAAGCATTTTTTCTTTACATGATAAATATTTTTTAAAAGAAGACACCTAATTAACTATGAAATAGCTCATTAGGTGTCTCATAATTTAGATTTAAATATTCATTTTCTCAACATACCGATCGACTTCTTGTAAAAAACCTTTATCACAAGAAATCTGAAGCTCGTCCCCTGGTAAAAGGATGGTATTTTTATGAGGTAAGAATTCATTTTCATATCTTTTTACTTTAACAACTTTGGAATTATAAGGAAGATCAAACTCATTCATCCGTATACCATCAAGCTCGCTATCAAATTTAACTGTTACATCCAATTGCATAAGTTCCCCTTTGAATACAGTTGGAAAATGTTTTGTACGGTTAAATAAAGTAATTTCATCTGTTGGTTCCATTCTTAACATATCAGAAATAACATAAGCGGATAGACATACTATTGAAATAGGCATTAATTGGTTCATTGAACCTGTAAGCTCAGTAATTAACACAATACCTGTTAATGGGGCTTTTGTTGTTGCAGTAAAAAAACCACCCATCCCATAAATAACAAAATTTCTTAAAAAGGGATCTTCTAAACCAGTTAAACCTAAAGTAAGATTTCCATAAATCGCACCGAGAATAGCACCAAATGCTAAACTAGGAACTAACACTCCACCTGGAATACCTGATCCATAGCTAATATTAAAATAAACAAAACGAAAAATTAAAATTCCTAACAATAATATTGTAGAGACACGTTCAGAAGCAATCGTTGTAATAACATCTGTTCCACCACCCAGCATCTCACTCCAATATAAACCAACCGGTATCAATAAAAGAAAGGGTATAAAGCCATGTAAATATCTTGGAAGGGGTAATTTCTCAAAAATCCTAGGTGTCCACTTAAACAATCCTCTTTGAAAAATCCATCCACCAATGCCTAATATAATGCCTAATCCAGCCAAATATAGATAATTTTCAATTGGAAAAACAGTAGTTGGACCCAAAGCAATAGAAGGCTCAGAACCAAATATTCTAAAAGATAAGAAAGAAGCCGTCACAGATGCAGAGAATACGGATAGAATTAAAACGTTTGAGAATCGATGATGTACTTCCTCTAACACCAACACAAAAGCAGATAAGGGTGCATTAAATGCTGCAGATAATCCTGCTGCTGCTCCGCTTGAAATTAAAATATTTTCTTGGGACTTATTTCCTTTTAGGAATTTGTTCACTCCTTGTCCAACTACTCCACCAATTTGAATAGAAGGTCCTTCCTGCCCTAATGGGATACCTAGCCCTAAAACTAAAAGACTTCCGACAAATTTTTTCCAAAGAATAGAAAACCAATTCAAATGCATAACCCCTTGCAATTGACCTTTAAGTTCGGCTACTCCGTTTCCTTGGATATATGGCTCGTCATGAGATAATCGAACAACAATCAAACCACTTAATAAAATAATAACTGTCCAAACGAATAGCCAAAGTATGTTATCCCTTATATAGTTATAAACATTCGGTAGAACGCCTAAAAGTTCATATATAGACATTCGGAATGCACTCACAACAATTCCTGCAACAATACCAACAAGAATTCCTCTTAGTACATATTTTACTTTAGCCCATTCAATGATTTTTAATCGATGCATACTGTTCTCCTTAGTGAGTATTATGAGATTATAAGTATTAAATTGATAAGTCCTATTTAATATGTAAGTACTAAAATAGCAAATATTATTAGCTAACTCAACCGAAAAATAAGAAAAGATAAAATTTATTTTCTTATTATTTTTTATTCTAAAAAAGACATTACATCGGTTGATGCAATGTCTGTCTTTATAGTTTATGAAGTTGATGTCACATAGAGAACTACGCATTTTTTATTCTTATTTTTTAAGAAAAAACTCAAGTCCTCTTACATTGTTAAATATTGATACTTGAGTATTGAGTCGTTCATAGTAGAAAATTTCATTGATGGTTTATAAATTGATTTTAATTTCAGTACCCTTTTTGTAGGGACTGCGGACACTAATTTCACCATCATGTGCTTCGATCACTTCTTTGGCAATCGACATACCTAGACCAGAACCTTTATGATTAGTAGTATTTGTTCCTCGGTAATAACGATTAAAAAGATTCTCTAAGTCTTCCTCATTCATCCCTATCCCATCATCAATTATTTTAAGTGTTATTTCATCCCCGATTTTATTTAGTTGAATATGTACTATAGTTTCTTCGTCATTGTGGATGAAAGAATTGAAAATTAAATTCTCCAAGCAGCGCTTCATTAAATCGTGATCAAAAGAGTATTCTATACTTTCAGGATTAGATTTAAATATTATTTTTCTATTCGAATAGTTGGGATAATTTAATATCTCTTTGATAATTTCCTCAATAAATACAGTGAAATTTCCTTTTTCTTTCTTTAATCGAATGGAATTATGCATTAGTTTTTCATTTAAACGCAGTTCTTCTATCATGCTGTCCATATAATTCGATTTTTGTAAAATTTGTTCTGAAAAGTTTCGGACTTCATCTTCAGAAAATTGATAATCAGGATCTGCAAGCAGTTCTGAATAGCCTTTGATGGAGCTTAAAGGTGTCTTTAGATCATGTGAAATATTGGCAATCCAATCTTCTCGTTGTTTCATTGTTTTTTGTCTTTCTCGAACACTTGCTTTAAGGTTTTCCCTAAGTATGTTCAAACTTGCAAAAACGCTCCCGTATAAGCCTTTTTCCTGATATGTTGTATCATAGTTTTCATCCGCTAAGCGTTTGACACCTTCTATGATTTGCGCCACGGGATTGGCAATCCTTCGAGAAAAGATATACCCCATGAGAATAAATACGATGACTGCTATAACAAACATTGTTTGAAGAAATTGAATGATCCATTGATCGTCCAATTCAAGAACCACTCTATGCCAATTTTTCGAAGGCAGTGCCATTAAAAAAGATAAATTCTCATTTACTTTTCCGGTATAAAAAACATAGTCTTGATTATTATCAGCGTAAATATTCAAATGGGCAATTTCTACTGGTGAATAATGAGCCGATACATAAGACGGTTCATTAAATGCACCAACTACATAACCTTCCTCATTCAAAAATTGAATCCATGAATCTTCTTCAATTAAAATCTGTTCCCCATTTTCAGAAATAGTGACTTCACCTTCGTCGTTAAGTTCAATTTCGTTATCAAAGTTATAAGCAATGTTTCCTGGTAAAGAATCTGGTCTAATATTGTTCTCAATATTTGTTAACACTAAAAAAGATAAAACAAATAAAAGAATCGTTGAGAGGATAACCATCCCAATATATCGTAAAGTTAGTTTTGTTTTCACTCCATTCCCTCCTTGCTACCATTGTAAACTTTTATTCTTAACTTGAACTTTTTTGAATCTTAAGTTCCTCTTAATTTTTTAAATCAAAAAAAGAGATAACTACTAAATTTAGATATCTCTTTTGTAATTCTGTATTTTTTGTTTCATATCCCATACGAATTATTCACAACTAGTCTATACCCTAGTCCTCTTTGTGTCACAATATATTTAGGACTTGAAGGATCTGTCTCGAGTTTTTGTCTTAAGTGATGGATATGCACCATCAAAGCATTTTCATTCCCATCGAAGTAACCTCCCCATAAATATTCAATGATTACTTCCTTGCTTAAAATCTGATTTGGATGTTGCGCGAAAAAGAGAAGCAATTGATACTCTAATGCCGTAAGTAAAATGACTTGGTCGGCCTTTTTGACTTCCCCGTTTATTTGATTTATTTTAATGTCGCCAAATTGGAAGGTGGTTGATTTTTCTTTCATGGGCTGAGTCATTTGTAGCAATCGTCTAAATTGTGCTTTAATTCGGTAGGCAACTTCTTTAGGACTAAAAGGCTTTGTTACATAGTCGTCGCCACCAATACCTAAACCTAGTAGTTTATCAATTTCAGATGATTTCGCAGATAAAAATATAATCGGAGCGTCAGTCATTTTGCGTATTTCTTGACAGACTTCATAGCCATCTATATCAGGTAGCATGATATCTAAGACAATTATATCTGGTTTGAGCATGCGAGTCTGTTCAATGGCAATTAACCCCGTTTCAGCTTTATAAATATTTTGAAATCCTTCTTTTACTAATACTGTTTCTAATACATTCAAAATATCTTCTTCGTCATCTACTAGTAATATTTTCTTATCATTCAAATGTTGAACATTTAATTTTATCAAGGTATTCCTCCTAGCTTTGAATGAACGTATTGTTTATTCATTGTAACACGATTAATGAAAAGATTGACTAGTATTGTAAAGAGTAGAACGTCTAAATAATTGTTGAATTTCACTACATTTCCCTGTAAATAATCATTAAGATAATCCTTTTCTGCCGGTTATAGTAGTGAAACCATAGCTGAAAGTAAATTTTTTTCATTTATTATTATTTTACTTAAAAAAGAGTACCACATCTAAAATGATGCAATACTCTTTTTTTGATAAAATTATCTTTTACGTTTAATTTTCTTACGCTTTTTACGATTTCTACGGGGCTTTGGGGTTCCTCCGCCAAGTCCTTGGAGTGGATTTCCGCCACCACCGAGGCCTTTCTTACCACCAAACATTTGTCCTAATCCTTTAGGCATTTTACCGCCTGACATACCCGCCATCATTTCTCGAGTTTGTTTGAACTGTTTAATTAAACGGTTCACTTCATTTAATGAACGAGCCGAACCTGCAGCTACTCGACGTCGACGACTTTGATTCAGTAAGTCTGGATCTTCTCTTTCAGCTTGTGTCATTGACATGACAATGGCTTTCATATAATCTAACTCTTTTTCATCCATTTCGAAATCATTCATACCTGGAATGTTTCCAACACCTGGAATCATCTTCAATAGATCTTCTAAAGGCCCCATATTACGCATTTGATCCATTTGTTCAATGAAATCATTGAAGTCATAGCGGTTCTCTGCCATTTTTTGAGCAAGTTCTTCTGCTCGCTTCTCGTCCACTTCTTCTTGTGCACGTTCAATTAAAGTAAGCAAGTCTCCCATGCCTAGAATACGGTTTGCCATTCGATCAGGATAGAAAGGTTCTAGAGCATCTAATTTCTCTCCGGTACCCGTAAATTTAATCGGTTTACCCGTAACTTTTCGAATAGATAGTGCTGCACCACCACGTGTATCCCCATCTAATTTCGTTAAAATTACACTTGAAATATCTAATTGATCATTAAAGGAATCCGCCACATTTACTGCATCCTGACCAGTCATGGCATCCACGACTAAGAAAATCTCTTCAGGATCTACTGCTGTTTTAATATCTTGTAGTTCTGTCATTAAAACTTCATCAATGTGTAAACGTCCAGCCGTATCAATAATAACTAAATCGCGATTTTGGTCTTTTGCTTCTTCCAAACCTTTTTTCGCAATTTCTACCGGACTAACTTGATCTCCCATAGTAAATACAGGAATATTTAATTGTTCACCAATTGTTTGTAACTGATCAATCGCGGCCGGACGATAAATATCGGCTGCAATTAACATTGGTTTCATATTTTTGTTTTTTCTTAAAAAGTTTGCTAGTTTACCTGCTGTGGTTGTTTTACCTGCACCTTGTAAACCAGTCATCATATAAACAGTAGGAGGGATATCAGAAGTAACCACTTCTGCTTGTTCTCCACCCATTAATTCAGAAAGCTCGTCGTATACAATTTTTACAACTTGCTGTCCACCATTAAGACTTTCAAGTACCTCTTCTCCAACTGCTTTATCTCGAACACTATTAACAAATTCTCTTACTACTTTATAGTTTACGTCTGCTTCTAGTAGAGCTAGACGAACTTGACGCATAGCGTCTTGCACATCTTGCTCAGAAACTTTTCCTTTTTTTCTTAAGGAAGAAAAAGCATCTTGCAAACGCCCAGTTAAACCTTCAAAGGCCATTCGAGCTAGTTCTCCTCTCTTATTGAATCTTGGATTATTTCATTAATAAGCGCATTTAATTGCTCATCTTCACGATAGTTTTCTTCGAGATATTGTTTTATTTTATTCAATACCTCTCGACGATGTTCAAATTCTTCAACTAAGTGAAGATTATTTTCATATTCAATTAATGTCTCTTCAGTACGTTTAAGACTATCATAAACGGCTTGTCGACTCACACCATGATTGTCTGCAATTTCAGCAAGTGTATAATCTTCTTCATAATAATCAGACATATAATTTCTTTGTTTAGATGTAAGTAATGCACCATAAAATGAAAATAATAAATTCATTTTTAAAGTTTTTTCTAATTCCATATTTATACCTGCTTCTTTTATTGTCATTTTAAAAATGAGCAAGTCATTATCTACTAACTAATTAAATCTTTAAACAAACCGTAGGCAAATTTTTCTGAATCAAATTCATGGAGATCATTCATTGATTCACCTAGTCCCACAAATTTTACAGGTATATTTAACTCTTTACCAATCGCAAGAACGATACCACCTTTTGCGGTTCCATCCATTTTAGTTAGAGCAATACCAGTGATATTTGTAACTTCTTGGAATTGCTTTGCTTGGTTTAAAGCGTTCTGTCCTGTTGTTGCATCTAAAACTAGTAATGTTTCATGAGGAGCATCTGGAATCTCGCGCTCAATTACACGATTCATTTTCGCTAGTTCATCCATTAAATTTTTCTTGTTTTGTAAACGCCCAGCTGTATCAACTAGTAAATAGTCAATTTCTTTTTCTTGAGCTTGTTTTAGCGCGTCAAATACAACGGCTGAAGGATCTCCACCTTGCTGAGTCGAAACAACCTCCGCACCTACTCTGTCTCCCCAAACTTCAAGTTGTTGGATTGCTCCTGCACGGAAAGTGTCTCCAGCCGCAAGCATAACAGAACTGCCGTCTTCAATCAGTTGATGCGCCAATTTAGCTATGGTTGTCGTTTTTCCTACACCATTTACTCCAACAAATAAAAGAACGGTCAAACCATCTGGATTCGTATTGAATTCAACATGATCAGAGTTTGTTTCTTCATACATTTCAATCATCGTTCTGACAAGGACGCGTTCCGCATCTTCTACTGAACGAATGTTTTCAACTCTTGCTTCATATCTCATTTTATCTGAAATTTCCATTGTTGCTTCAAAACCAACGTCTGATTCAATAAGAAGATCTTCTAATTCTTCAAAAAATTCCTCATCTTCATAACGGAAATTCGCCATCATTTCTTTGAATCGACGTGTAAAGGATTTACGAGGTTTTTCTAAACCTTCTTCATAAGTAGAAAGCTCTTCTTGTTCTACTTGATTTTCTTTTTGTTTTTCTTCCTCACCAGTGAAGACTGATTTAATCCGGTCAAATAAACTCAATCTGGTCAGCCTCTTTTCTATTCAATCTTTAATTTTTAATAATAATCACTATAAGTAATTATACCACAGAATATTTTTATTTTAAATCATTGCTTAATCTCATAAAGCATTACAAGTGATTAGTCGTTGAAGTTCGCAACTAATTATTTGCTTAATACAAACTTACGAATAGCATGTGCCACACCATTTTCATCATTTGATTTTGTAATGTAATCGGCCGTTTCTTTCACTCGATCAATTGCATTTTCCATTGCTATTCCAAGTCCAGCATTTTCAACTAAAGATAAATCATTTTCTTGATCTCCAATACCCATTATTTGATCTTTTTCTAGTCCTAACATTTCGCCAATTATACGCATGGAGTAACCTTTATCTACATTTTGTGGTAAAACTTCTAAAATAAAAGGCTGTGATTTATATATATTATATTTTTCATGATAATGTGCTGGAATTTTTGGAATAATAGCGTCCAGTTCTTCTGGTGGTCTAGAAATAACAATTTTATTAATTGTAAAAGGATCAGGTAGTTCATTAATATCTACATCTATAAATTGGAGTGCATTCTGTTTTGGAACAAAACGATTCGTTGCTGTATAGTGCGATTCAACACCTACTGGATACAAAGGCTCATAAACATAATCTAAGTCAATAAAATTCACCGGCATATTTAATTGTTTACTCAACTCATAAATATCTAAACACTCCGCCCGGTTAAAAGTGATTTCATTGATGATCTCTCCACTTTTCGTTTTTTGGATAAGCCCTCCATTATAAGTAATCGCAATATCGTCATCATCTAATAAATCCGCTTCTTCTAATAAATGTTGCATCGAACGTAACGGACGTCCGGTACATAACACCACCTGAACTCCTGCTTCTTTCGCTGCTTTGATTGCCAAACGATTTTCTTCTGATAACGAACGATCAGAATGAAGTAATGTACCATCTAAATCTATTGCAATTAACTTAATGTCCATAAACAAATCTCCTCTTAAATAGTTTCCTTTGATTAATAATTAAGTAACGCCATCCATTTTCTGTGCTTCGCTTAAACTTACTGAAACGATTTTAGAAACGCCTCGCTCCTGCATAGTTACTCCATATAATTGATTCGAGTGTTCCATAGTACCTTTTCGATGAGTAATAACAATAAACTGTGTATCGTCTTCAAAGTTTTCAAGATACTTACCAAAGCGCACAACATTTGCATCGTCAAGAGCTGCCTCTGCTTCATCCAAAATACAAAACGGGATTGGATTCACATGAATAATCGCAAATAATAATGAAATAGCTGTTAAAGCTCTTTCTCCTCCTGATAATAAACTCAAACGAGTCAATCTTTTTCCTGGTGGTTGTGCGATAATTTCTATTCCAGTTTCTAATAAATTATCTGGTTCATTCAATACAAGTTCTGCATATCCCCCACCAAACATTTTAGGAAAAACACTTGAAAATTCTTTTTGTATGAGGTCAAAAGTCGTTTTAAATTGTTTTTGGACGATCGCATCCATTTCATCCATTGTATTATATAGGTTCGCTTTAGCTTCAATTAAATCATTTTGCTGTTTTGTCAAGAAACGGAAACGTTCGTCAACACTTCTATATTCTTCAATGGAGTTTAGATTAACCGGTCCAAGTTCTTCAATTCCCTTTTTCAGTAGTTTAACCTGTTTTTGAGCCTCTTCTAATCCCATTTCTGGATGTTCCAAAAGTCGAGCTTCTTCGTATCCAATTTTATATTCATCTACCAGATACTCTAAATAATGATCCATACGAACATCATTTCGCGATATCTGAATATCTAATTTTGCTTTTTCTTCCGTTAAATATTTATTACGTCCAGATTGTTGATTTAACTGATCTGTTAAACTTTTATTTAATTTATTTTCTGCTTCAAGATTTTTGCGAAGTTCTAGTTGTTTTTCTTGTAGAAGTGTTTGTTCATTTGTATATTTCTCTAACAATATTTCAAGTTCTTCTTTCGATTCAACCTCTACCTCTTCGTCAAATGACTGAATATCTAGTTGTAAATTAGATATTTGTTCATTTGTTTGAGCAATTTGCTCTTCAAGATGTTGTCGACTTGTTCGAATCGTCGCTAAAGCTTCGCGTATATCATTTCTTTTTTCATTAATTGAAGAAATTTCTATTGCTATTTTTTCTTTTTCTTCATCAATATTTTCTTGTTCACTAGTTAATAATTGCATTCTTTCATTAGATTCATTGACATCGGCTGTAATAGCTTCTAACGAATCTTCCGTTTCTTTCAATCTTTCTATATAAGATTCATGAATATGTTTAGATTCATTCATTTCAAAGGATGTTGCTTTCAATTCACGTTCCAGACGTGTTAATTGTTCTGAAAGATTAGTCACTTCGCTTTTTAGTTGTTGTTCTTGTAGTCGTTTCTCTTCTCCTAGAGCACGTATTTTTTCAACTTCTTGTTCAAGCTTTGCATTCTTCTCTTCTAGTTCATCTCGACTGTTGACTAATTTTTCGATGACCTTTTCGTTTTCAGCAATAAATTTAACTAAAGAATCAAGTTCTGTTTTCTGAGAGAAGATTGGACTTGTATTGTTTTGTCTTCCGCCTCCTCCAGTCATTGATCCACCAGCATTTATTACATCACCCTCTAAAGAAACAACCCGGTTTCTAAATTGAATAAGACGAGCAATTTTATTCGCAGCTTCCAAGGTTTCAGCAATGATTGTCTGGCCTAATAAATTATCGATAATATTTTGAACATCCGAATCGTTTGTTACTAATTCACTAGCAATTCCAACAAAACCGGCAATTTGTGTGACCTGATTTTTTACTTGATTGGATAAACATCTAGGTTTAATAGTGGTTAAAGGAAGGAAAGTTGCTCGTCCTCTTTTAGTTTGCTTTAAATAGTTGATTGCGTCTCTGGCAGATTTTTCATCTTGAACAACGACAAACTGACCACTACTTCCTAATACTGTATCAATTGCTTGAATGTATTCTGATGGTATGTTCACTAATTCTGCTACTGTGCCGAGAATACCTTCTAAAGTATCCTTTTGTTGCATGACTGCCCGTACACCCGCATAATATCCAGCATAATTTTCTTGCATTTCTTGCAAACTTGATTGTTTTGCTTTTGCGCGTTCAAGCTCATTGATCGTACTATTGACTCGTTCATTTCGAATACGTAATTTTTGTTTGTTTTCATTTAGTGTTTGTTCACTAGTTTTATATTCATTTAATAAAGATAAGAGTTCTTCGCTGATTTCTTCATATTCTGCTTGCTCTTCACTCAACAACTTTCTTTGAATTTCAATTTTTTCTTCAAGTTCAGAAATGATATTTGAAGTCTTTTCTTCATTTCTTTCGCTCCGTGTTAATTCCTGTTTAATGTAGTTTTTTTCATTTTTCAAAGAAGTTTGTTGTTGCAATAATTCAATATAATGGCTACGTAATTCTTCCATTTGAACTTCTTTATCGCCCTCTAGATAAGCACGCTTTTCTTCTAACATTTTAAGTTCTTGATTTATCACTTTTAGTTCCGAGTCTGTACCTTCATATTTGGCTTTAGTGTTTTCTAGTTGCTCCATCAGTTCATCATTACGTTTATTTAATTCTTTTATTGAAGCTTCTTTTTCACCAATAAAAACTTCACGATGTCGAGATTTCTCATCAAACAAATTAAGAGCAGCTTCCGTACGTTCTTTCTCACGTACGATTTCCACTAATTTCCCATTAATTTCTTCTCTTAATTCTTCGATTTTATTTAATATGTCGCTTTGATTGATTTGTTTTTGTTCAAGTTCTTGAATCCGTTTATCTACTTCTTCTAATTCTTTGTCAATTTGTGTTCTTTTATTGGTGTCTTCTTTTATTTTTTGAGCTAAATTTTGAATTTGCCATACTGTCACACCAATATCTAAATCTGTTAATTTTTCTTTTTGATCTAAATAAGAGCGAGCAATATCTGCTTGTTTCTTTAATGGTTCAAGTTGGGATTCAAGCTCATATAAAATATCTTGAACGCGGTCGAGATTTTCTTGTGTTTGGTCTAACTTTTTCTCTGCGTCTAGTTTACGAACTTTATATTTATACACGCCCGCTGCTTCTTCAAAAATCCCTCGTCGATCTTCTGGCTTCGAATTAAAGATAGCCTCTACTTTCCCTTGAGAAATGATTGAAAAGGACTCTTTTCCAAGTCCAGAGTCCATAAATAAATTGATAATATCGCGCAAACGACATTCTTGTTGATTAATCATGTAAGTAGAGTCACCGGTTCTAGATATCCGACGTAAAACACTTACTTCTTCAAAATCAATGTCTAAATAATCATCTGAATTATCTAAAATCAACTCAACTTCTGCAATATTTAATGGCTTTCGTTCATTCGTCCCAGAGAAGATGACATCATTCATTCGATCCCCACGGAGGGTTTTAGCTGACTGCTCTCCCATTACCCAACGAATCGCTTCAATAATATTTGATTTACCACTTCCATTTGGACCAACAATTGCTGTTACGCCATCATTGAATGCCAATGTCGTTTTTTCAGGGAATGACTTAAAGCCCTTTAATATTATCTTCTTTAACTGCACTCGATACTTCTCCTTTATCAAACAACGCATTCACACAATTTTTTATTATATGTAAATGTTTGTGTCTTCTTTCCTAAACAAATCCAAATTTTATGTTAAATCGTATTTGTTTTAACTACTTCGTAAGCTTCTTTTGCTGCTGCTTGCTCTGCTCTTTTTTTGGAGCTGCCAATACCAATCCCCATCGTATCTCCTTCAATCAATACAGCCACTTTAAATTGTCGTGCATGATCGGGACCGGATGTTTCGACAACATGATATTCAATTTGAACAATGCCATCACGTTGCATCCATTCTTGCAGTGCTGTTTTATAATCCATCCCATGAGAGAAATCACCTGCAGAAATTTTGGGAAAAAGAGTTTGTTCAAGGATGTTTCGTGCTTTCTTTGAACCCTGGTCTAAATAGACTGCTCCAATAAAAGCTTCGAATACATCACACAGTAATGAAACACGAGCACGTCCATTTGACTGTTCTTCACCTTTTCCTAAGAGGATAAATTCTTGTAAATCATAGTCCAACGTTAATTGAGCTAAAGATTCTGCTCGAACTGCGGCAGCTCTCATTTTAGTTAATTGCCCTTCTGGTAGTTCTGCGTATTCTTTATATAAATAATCAGAAACAATCAGTTCAATGACAGCGTCACCTAAAAATTCTAATCTTTCTAAATGTTCTAAATCTTGTTCGCGATGATCATTCGCATAGGATGAATGTGTAAATGCAATATATAATAAATTTTCATTATTAAATTTCATATTAAATGTATCTTTAATATACTTAGATAAATTATCCTTCATTTTTTCACCTTCTTTCTCTCTTTACATCCTAACTATTATACGCTAAGAACCTTCAAAATGAAACATTTATCCCATTTCGGTCAATAATTTTGAACCAAAAAAGAATCAACTTTTAAATTTCGTGAATGTATGATCACGATGTAAAAGCAGATTCTATTCTTTATTCATTAAAAATCTTTAAATTCGTCATCTTCTTCGTTTTCTTCATCTTCATCCACTTCTTCAAAATCTCTGTCAAAATTATGGTAAGATGTATTATCTCTGCTTTCAAAATCTCGATGCCAATCTTGCTTTTGATTTCTTGTTTTGTTGTTAGGATTTCTTTTATTATTTGGTCGAATAAATTTCCGGAATACCCAAATAATTAAACTCAGTAAGATAATCAACCAAAAATATTCAAAAAAGATATAAAAGCTTCCTTGGATGATAAAAAATAGGAACATTAAACCTATAAAACATCCCAGAAAAGAACAACCGTAACCATAAACCCTTGGATTATTTCTATTATTGAAATACATGACGCCACTTCCTTTTGCTACAATCTAGAAATTAAGTATTTGTTGGCTATTTATTTAATTTTACCATAATTATAGACTTCAATAAACAAAACGATAGCGATCGGTACTTTTAAATAGATATGTTGATGTTATTTATAAATGCTTTATGGTAAAGTGTTACAAAGAGATAGGAGTGAAAAGAATGATTACAATAGGCTTAACTGGTTGGAGTGATCATCCATTAATTGCCCACAATCGACAAAGAAAATTAGAAGATTATGCGAGCCACTTCCCTTTTGTTGAAATGGACACAAGTTTCTATGGAATTCCTTCTGAAAAAAGTATCCATACTTGGATAGATAAAACACCTGCTGCTTTTCAATTCATTCCTAAAGCATATAGTGCCATGACCTTACACAAACCATGGAATAAAGAATATTCAAGTTTAGCTGCACTTTTTGATACTTATAAAGTAAGATTTTACCCTATGGTTAAAGAAAAAAGAATCAAAGCTTTTTTATTCCAATTTCCTCCATTTTTTCATTATAAACCAGAAAATATAGATTATTTAAGTACAGTAGGAAAGCTAATGGGTACATTACCAGTTGCGGTAGAATTTCGACATCCAAGTTGGTTTGCCGAAGAAAATACCAAGCACACATTACAAGCTTTAAAAGATAACTTTTTTAGCTATACGGTTGTTGATCAGCCACAAACTCCAGGAAATAGTATCCCGACAATTTTAGAAGTGACAAACTCAGACTTGGCCCTTTATCGTTTACATGGGCGAAATTATTCGGGTTGGTTAAACGCGAATGAAGATCCAAATTGGCGAGAAACTCGAACGTTATATGAATATAAGCCAGAAGAATTAAAAGAAATTCAAGAAAACACAGAACAATTAGCAAAATCTGCAAAAGAAGTAGCTGTCATTTTCAATAATAATTCTGGAGGACATGCGGCGAAAAACGCAAAAGAACTACAGACACTGATGAGATTAGACTTTGAAGGTCTTAATCCACAGCAATTAGATTTATTTTAGATTTTGCTTTAAGAAAGGAGTTTTTATTTGAAGCTGAAAATTTTATATGAAGACAATCATTTATTAATCGTTGAAAAGCCAAGAAATATGCCCGTACAAGAGGACGCATCTCAAGACTTAGATTTATTGAACTTAGCAAAGCAATTTTTAATTGAAAAATATAACAAACCGGGAGATGCTTTCTTAGGGCTTGTCCACCGGTTAGATCGTCCAGTTGGCGGCGTTATTCTTTTTGCTAAGACTTCAAAAGCGGCATCTCGTATTTCAAATGAGATCCGTTTAAATCGACTTGATCGAAGGTATTTAGCTATTGTAAGAGGAATTCCTAAACAAAAGAAAGGTCGATTAACGGATTACTTACTGAAAGATACCAGTCAGAATATTTCAACTGTTGTGCGCTCTTCTACTAAAAATGCAAAAAAAGCTGTTTTAGACTATGAAGTGATTGCTTCAAATGCTAAAGAAGATTTAAGTTTATTGAATGTTCAACTGCAAACTGGCAGAAGTCATCAAATACGTGTACAACTAGCTCATTTAGGTCACCCTATTTATGGTGATCAAAAATATGGACAGCATGTAAATAAAGTTGGCCAACAAATTGCTCTTTGGGCAGCGGAGTTAAAAGTAAAACATCCAACGAAAGACGAAAAAGTTAGAGTGACTTGTAAGCCACCTAAAGAATATCCATGGAATCTTTTTGACCTTTGAGTGTAAAATTCAAAAAAAAATTCATTAAGCAACAAAACGTGTTAAATGAGATTTTTAAATCTTGTTTTAATGCGTTTTTTTATTGGATTTTAAAGAATATATTTTCAGAAAATAAAAACACTTCTTACTATATTCTGTAAAAAGTGTCTCAATAAAAATATTTTAAATGACTCTTCCGCCCAATGTATGTTCAAAATGTTCTAGTGCCCAAACGTGTCCTGCTTGATTAAAGCTCGCTACACCTTTTTTATGAACAACTATATTAAAGCCTTTGTTGTAGGCATCAACTGCTGTGTGCAATACGCAGATATCCGTACACACACCTACAATATGAATTTCTTCAATTCCACGTTCTCTTAGTTTTAATTCTAAATTTGTTCCCGCGAATGCTGAATAACGTGTTTTATCAAAATATTCTACATTCTTACTGTCTTTAATTTCTTGATATAAATTTTCTAATTGGCCATACAACTTTCGCCCATCTGTTCCATCAATATTATGTGGCGGATATAATTTACTTTCTGGATGGAGAGTGTCATTTTCAAAGTGGTGATCAATTAAAAAAGCAACATAATCTCCATTTGAATAAAATTCTTTCGTTATCTGAAGTATATAATCATGTAAGTCTTGACCAGGTTTACCACAGGTTAATGCACCATCTTTAGCCACAAAATCATTTGTATAATCAACATTCAACAAAGCTTTTTTCATTATTCTCACCTCAAAATGTTTTCATTCACTATAATAGCATAAAATACCCATATATCGTTTTTTATTCTTTATTTTATAGAACTTTTTAAATTTTTCTTTCTAATGGAACCTAAATTAGGTACAATAGTTACTGACTTAAAAGGAGTGACTATTTTGAATCAGTTAAAAACAAATACTAAAAATCCACTCAGTTGGATCATTCAATTTCTAAAAGGAATGTTAATTGGATCCGGAGCGATTCTTCCTGGAGTTAGTGGTGGAGCTTTAGCAGCTATCTTTGGATTATATGAACCGATCATTAATTTTTTAGCGGACATCCGAAATAATTTTATGAAAAATGTTTTATACTTTTTACCTGTAGGTTTAGGAGCACTTTTTGGAATATTTGTTCTCGCAACACCTATTGACTATGGTTTGCAATACTATCCTGTCCAGGTTTTATGGGGGTTTATTGGTGCAATCTTTGGTACATTGCCTTCTCTTTATCGCG
>Ga0209487_1002156_pt1 | contig 16173 bp, 10 predicted proteins | sample Poulit2012_FD_187524 | JGI IMG/M metagenome (GOLD analysis project Ga0209487, IMG submission 187524) | Agricultural soil microbial communities from Georgia to study Nitrogen management - Poultry litter 2012 (SPAdes) (version 2) | ecosystem: Environmental > Terrestrial > Soil > Agricultural land...
AGTAGATGGTATTCCTCTGTTTGGTAATAAAAAACATATTCGGGGTGAAAAAGGATATACTTTCTTTCATATTGTGCATCTGAGTGAAAAATAATTCTATGTAGTTCTCTCATGTTCGTAATAATTAAATCATTTGGTGATAATGCATATGCTTGGCCCTCAATGTAATAGGTAGCATCACCAGAAATGAAATAGTAGAATTCATAGCAATCGTGAATGTGAGTACCTATATCATATGGTGTTTCAATAATCGAGTGGTTTAAATTAAAATAATTACTATTGTAATTTAAAATTTGCTTCATGATCTCTATCACCTCACTCCTATGTTACCATTTTTTATACATAATACTACTCTCATAAAAGAATAGAACAATATTTGTGATCTATTCATCGCAGTGTAAAAAGGGTATAAAATTTTTTTATATATATTTATTAATCGTTTGATTAACAATCATGGTTATAAAATGGTCAATATTTGCAATGTATCTAGCAATAAATTCAAAGACGAAATTTAAGCGCTATTATATAATGCAAATATAGTATAGAAATCGCTATCATATTTCTTAGATATTTTAGAGAAGGGTAGGTAACAAATGGGGAAATTTATATTATCTGCATTTGCAGATGAGATAGATAGTAATCTAGATACGCAAATGGATGTATTAGATCAACATGGTATTAAACACATTGAAATGAGAGGTGTAAATGGAAAGTTACTTGTTGATCATACTTTAGAAGAAGTAAGCCAGATTAAGAAAAAAATTGATGCTAGGGGATTTAAACTTTCAGCTATTGGTTCTCCTATAGGTAAAATTAGTATAATTGATGATTTTGATCCTCATTTAGAATTATTTAAACATACATTAGAAATTGCTAGGATCATGGAATGCAAGTACATAAGAATGTTTAGTTTTTTCATTCCTAAAGGCGAGAACCCGGACAAGTATAAAGATGAAGTCATTAATCGATGGCAGAGCTTTATCCGTGCCGCTAAAGGAAGTGGAATTATTCTTCTTCATGAAAACGAATCTGGAATTTATGGAGATACGCCGGAAAGATGTTTAGATCTCTTACAAACTTTAGATAGTGACCATGTAAAAGCAATCTTTGACTTTGCAAATTTTGTGCAATGTAATGCCAAAATTTATCCAGATGCTTTTGAATTACTTCAGGATTATATCGTTTATGTACATATAAAAGATGCGAAACACAGTAACCACCAGGTAGTTCCAGCGGGAGAGGGAGACGGAAATATAAAAGAAGTTCTTCAAGATTTATACGATAGTGGTTATGAAGGATTTTTATCTCTTGAGCCTCATTTGTGGGATTATAAGGATTTTTCATTGCTTGATTCAAATTCACCTGGTTTTGATTTACCTGTAGGAAACGCTAAGAGATTTGCAGTTGCTGTAAAGGCATTAGAGAATATTGTGAAATGTATAAATGACTAAAATACAGGTTACTTTATTAGTCGAAATTTTTTGAGATCCTCATTGTCTAAATTATAGGCAGTGAATGTATAAGTTGACATTACATATACGAATAAGTAGTTTACGTGATGCTCAAAATAAAATATAACTTCGATACAAGCTAAAATCATAGTTAAAATAGCTACTTGATAAGGAAAATACAAGTAGTTCTGTGTTGTTTTATTCCTTAGGATAATTTACTTGTTTTCTATATTATATTTCTCTATCAAAGAAAAATGTATATGAAAAGAAAATAGGTATTTCTTCGGTAAAACAATTCTTATCGATAAGTTATTTTATTAAATCAATCAAATAATTATATGTTAAATGTTAAAGTGTGATATTCATAAACTTATCAGCTCCAAAATCACGTACTGATGATGTGTAATTGTATATCTTTATGCTGCTAACTCAGGTTTAAATTTTTGAGAAACACTAAGTTGTTGTTAAACCTAAACTATTTAAAACAATACATGCCCGTATAAGACGTACTTATAATCACTAAACTAACTGTTAATAAGTAAAAGACATAACTATTTTGTTAAGATCAAAACGAAAGGATATGAAGTTTTTTAAATAACAATTAACAATTTGACAGAAAATGACAATTAACGATATTAATATCTGTATTAAATAGTGATTTTTCACCTAAACTCATCATATACATTTCTTAAAGATGAAGGAAGCATTACAAAACCATGACAAAGATAAAATTATATCTTTCGTTAAGATCCTCTAACAAAGGACTTTCAATGTGTTATATCTTTAAAAGGGCCGTAAAACTATATAAAGTACTTGACGTGTACGTATAAGTCGTTTATATTGTAAATAGAATCTTTGTTGAAAGCGCTACACCAAAACTTGAAAGCGTTACCTGTATAGGGAATATATATAACACTATATGTCACTTATTGCTTATTATAGTGTTATTTTGTTTTAGGAGGTGTTATTCATTATGAGGTGATAAAACATTATGTCATACAAAGTATTGCAAAGTGTACATAATTATTTAAAGAAACTTAAAAAAATGGAGGTTAACAAAAATGAAATCTCCCAGATGGTCATTTTTTCTTATATTACTGGCAGCCATTACTTTACTTTTAGCTGCTTGCGAAGGAGATGACAAGGGAACCTCGGGAAAAAATGGTGAAGAACCGGATATTGAAAATAATGAAGAAACCTCTGAAAAAACATATGATCTTGGAGGTAGAAAGATTACAATCGCTTCTCACTTTGATATGTCACCAGAAGAAGGAACTGAAATGGGTGATCTACAATATGAGAGATGGAAAGAAGTTGAAGAAAAATACAATATATCAATTGAATGGATTGAAATTCCATACGATCAAAAAGTGGAGCAATTGACAACTACCTCTTTAGCTGGTGAGCCTTTTGCAGATCTTGTACAATTGGGTACATTAGAAGCAGCAGGTTTAGCGCAAGATGATTTTATATATGCATTAGATGATTTAATAGACTTATCTGAAACTAAGATGACTGAAGGAGTCCAAGATATAGGTCGAGTTAATCCTGATGGAAAAGTATATTTACTAGGAACATTAGGATCATTAGCGGAAGGCGGAGGAATATATTACAACAAAACAATGTTTGAACAAGCAGGTCTAGAAGATCCGTATGAATTGCAACAAAAGGGTGAATGGACTTGGGAGGCTTTTTTAAATGCAGCTAGGGCATTAACAACTGGTGACCAATATGGATTAAGTGCAGAGCCATTTAGGCTAGGAAGTTGGCTCATTCTTTCAAATGATGCTCAATTTTTAGATACCGAAACAGGAGAAGTAAAAATAGATGATCCAAATACTATGGAGGCTCTAGAGTTCATGGCCGATCTGTACAATGTTCACGATGTTATTAGGCCGAATGATCGAAGTAGTGATTGGGAGGACCCACCTATATTTTTTAATGAAGGTCTTGTAGGAATGACTACTGGAATGACTTGGGAGTCCTCAGAAGAACGTCAAGAAGCTCCGTTTGATTGGGGTTATGTGTACTTTCCAATGGGTCCAAATGCAACTGATTATGGAGCACTTCGTGACAGTGGAGGCGGAATGGTTATTCCAAAGGGCATAGAAGATCCAGAACTTGTATATAAGATCTGGGAAGACATGCAAATATGGGAATATGAAAGAGAAGATCAGGTTAATTGGTTTGAATCCATTTTCCCTAATCAGGAATCTGTTGACACTGCCACACAAATGTTAGATAACGTTAAAGTTCATCTGTGGCCTGTATACAACTTAGCCGATGCATTTTATGGTTTCTTCGAATCGATTTCAACAGGCGAGGAATCACCTGCACAGGCAGCAGCTCAAATCAAACCTGAAGCACAAGGGCGAGTAGATGAATTCATAGGCGGAGAATAAATACTTGTCTAATTTAATAAACCTTAGCATTAACAAGTACAAATTATGTCAAGACAAAATGTAGTTTAGAAGAGTCAAACGAAACTACATGCTAGAGTAATATATCCCTAAATACGTGTGATGAAACTATTTTTGTAGAGAAAAATAAAATGAAATAGTTAAAGATCAAGAATTTATGCAAATAAGCATTAAATGTATGTAAAAACAAAATAAGGATTCCTTTAATTGGAATGTCCTAATTGGAGAAAATCCTATTACATTGAAAGAGAAACAGCAGGAGGTGGTTTACGTGCTCAGTAAACAAATAAATAAAACCATTTCATTTAGTCTTATTTTAACTTTAATATTCTCAATTGTTTATTATGGGCCATTTTTCTCGACCCAAAAGCTATATGGGGAAACAGAAAGCGAAATTGAGACTTTGGAAAATACAGGTGACATCTCAGAAAGCGGACAATTTATTCGAAGAGACCTGTATTCTAATTATTTAGATGAATATGAAGGACATCCAAGACCTGATCATGAAATCATTATTAAAGGTGAGGATTATATATCTGTAGATGATATGGAGGGAGAAGTTGTAAGCGGTCTCGGTGGAATGGAAGGTAATGCAGTAATTACCGATGAAGTAGGGTCGATTACCTGGGAATTTGAAGTGCCGGAAGAAGGCATGTACAACATTATGTTTAATTACTTTCCAGTGGAAGGAAAAAGCTCGGATATTGAAAGAGAAATTCTGATTAATGATGAGCTTCCATTTCAAGGAGCCTCCACACTTACTTTTCCTAGAACGTGGACAAATGAATTCCCTGAAATTGAACAAGATAACCGTGGAAATGATTTAAGGCCAAGACAGGTAGAGGATCCTTTATGGATGGAATTGGATTTACAAGATGCAGAGGGTTATTATACTGATCCATATTTGTTCCACTTTAAAAAAGGTAAGAACACAATAACACTTGTTTCCTCAAGAGAGCCGGTAGCACTTGATTATATAAAAATATATCAAGTTCCTGAAGTACCTTCCTATGAGTCATTAAAAGAATCTTATGAAGAAAAGGGCTACAAGGAAACAAAAGATATTATGGTAAAAGTCCAAGGAGAAGATGCTTATCTGAAGTCTGCTCCAACATTATATGCAGTTAATGATCGCTCAAGTCCAGCAACTGAGCCTTATCACGTATCAAAGATTAGAATGAATACGATTGGTGGATATAACTGGCGTTGGCCAGGGCAGTGGATTTCTTGGAAAGTAGATGTTCCAGAAGATGGACTTTATAAACTTGGAGTAAAATTTAAACAAAATCAGCTTAGGGGAATCTTTTCAACTAGAAAGTTAATGATTAATGGAGAAATACCTTTTAAGGAAAGTGAAAAAATTCCTTTTCATTTTCATAATAATTGGGAAATGAAAGAAGTTGGTGAGGATGATCCTTACTTATTCTATTTGCCAAAAGGAACACATGAAATTTCATTAGAGGTGACACTAGGCGATATTGCTCCTCTACTTCGTACAATAGAAGATAGTGTTTTAGAGCTTAATCATATTTACAGACAAATATTAATGATTACAGGAGCAGTACCAGATCAATTTCGAGATTATGAGTTAGAGAAAAACATTCCTGAAATGCTTGAGGTTTTTGAGCGGCAGAGTGAAGTTATTCGAGATGTGTCGAAACAGCTCGAATTGGTAACTGGAGAAACGAGTGACCAAACAGCTATTTTAAACACAATGGCATACCAACTAGAAGATTTTGTTAAAAGGCCTGAAACAATTCAACGCCGTTTAGATAGGTACAAAATTAACGTTGGTAGTCTAGGAACTTGGGTTCTAACAGTAAGAGAACAACCGTTAGAAATAGACTATTTAATTGTTGCATCACCCGATCAAAAACTGCCTAAACCTGATGCGAACGTATTCCAAAAGACTAAACATGAGATTGGTAGTTTCTTTTATTCGTTTATAGAAGACTACAATACAATTGGTAATGTAGCTGATGAAGATGATGAACAAGAAAATATAACTGTTTGGATTGGAACTGGTCGTGACCAGGCACAAGTATTAAAGGCAATGATTGATGACACGTTTACACCTGAAACGAATATTAATGTTAACTTAAATCTTGTTCAAATGGATGTTTTGTTACCGGCTACATTAGCTAGACAAGGCCCAGATGTTGCCATGCAAATAGATAATCAGACACCAGTAAACTTTGCCATGCGTAATGCTGTTGCCGATTTAAGTCAATTTCCAGATTATGAAGAAATTGAAACAAGGTTTAGAGAAAGCGGAATTCTACCATATCGCTTTGAGGGCGGTGTGTATGGATTACCGGAACAACAACTTTTCAGTATGTTGTTTTATCGTAAAGATATTTTTGAAGAACTAGGATTAGAACCACCGCAAACATGGGAGGAATTTTACAAGCTCATTCCAGATTTGCAAAAGAATCATATGGAAGTTGCTCTACCTTTAGTTCAGGATCCTGGACAAGAGGGAGTGCAAAATCTAGTTCCTAATGAAACATTTACGATGATGCTTTATCAAAATGATGGTGAATTATATGAAGATCATGGTTTAAAAAGTGGTCTTGGATCAGAAACATCAATTGAAGTGTTCCAAGAATGGTCTAAACTATACACAAATTATAAGTTACCATTAAGATTTGACTTTGCGAACCGTTTTAGAACTGGTGAAATGCCAATGGGTATAGATGAGTATGCATTTTATAATCACTTGCAGGTGTCTGCCCCTGAAATTCGTGGATTATGGGAGTTTATTCCTATACCAGGCACGTTACAAGAAAATGGTGAAATTAGAAGAGAAGTTGGTAGTGCTGGAACTGCTGCTATCATAATGGAACAATCCGATCAAAAGGATGCATCCTGGGAATTCCTTAAATGGTGGACAAGTAAAGAAGTTCAAGTGCGTTTTGGTCGAGAAATGGAAGGATTAATGGGTGCTGCGGCACGATATCCTACAGCAAATGTTGAGGCATTAAAAGAACTTCCTTGGCCTGTAAAAGATTATGAACAGTTAGAGGAACAGTGGAAATGGGTTAAAGGTGTTCCAGAAGTTCCAGGTGGATATTTTACAGGTAGACATTTGGATAACGCATTTAGGGAAGTCGTAAATAACGGTACAAATCCTCGAGAAGCATTAAATGAATATATTATTTATATTGATGATGAAATTAGAGTGAAGAGAAAAGAGTTTAACTTGCCACTGGAATAGGAGGGGGGACACCATGTTATTGGAAAAAGAAAGCGAATTTATTGAAGCACCCAAGGGCGACAAAAAAAGAAAACCTGATCCTTATAAGAAGCCGTCAGTGTTTGGAAAAATAAAACGAAATATCTATCTTAATAGACAATCCTATATATTGATGGCTCCATTTTTTACACTGTTTTTCTTATTTACGGTTCTGCCTGTTATTACTTCAATAATTATTAGTTTTACCTATTTTAATATGCTAGAATTTCCACACTTTGTTGGGTGGGATAACTATGCAAGGCTTTTTCTAGAAGATGATATCTTTTTAATCTCATTGAAAAATACAATATTATTCGCGGCCGTAACTGGCCCGGTAAGTTATGTTGCTTGTTTTGTTTTTGCTTGGCTAATTAATGAGTTTCCAGCTAAACTAAGAGCTTTTATGACCTTGATTTTCTTTGCACCTTCCATTTCAGGTAATATATTTTTTATATGGTTGATCATATTTTCTGGAGATGCTTATGGTTATGCAAATGGATTCTTGATGAAAATTGGCTTGATATATGAACCAATTCAGTGGTTACAGGACCCAACATACATTTTAGCGATTGTGATGCTTGTTCAGCTGTGGCTCAGTCTAGGTACTAGTTTCCTAGCTTTTATTGCAGGTTTGCAAACTATTGATCACCACTTATTTGAAGCTGGAGCGATTGATGGTATTCAAAATAGATGGCAAGAGCTATGGTATATTACGCTTCCGTCAATGAAGCCACAACTATTATTTGGTGCTGTTATTCAAATTACAACTTCATTTGCGGTAGCGGATGTTTCAATGGAACTAGCTGGTTTCCCAAGTGTTCAGTATGCAGCACATACGATTGTTACACACTTAATTGACTATGGTTCAATTCGATTTGAAATGGGATATGCCTCAGCAATTGCTACAATTCTATTTTTAATGATGATGATGACGAATTTACTTATTCAAAAATTACTACGAAAGGTGGGTGAATAGAATGCCTTTAAGACTATTCAGAGTGAAAAGAAAAGTAAATAGGTCATGGTATGGGACATTTTTCCTTTTTCTAATCCTTGGTCTATTTGCTGCCTTTATGGCATTACCACTCGTTTATGCGATTAACAATGCTTTTAAACCATTAGATGAAATATTTCTATTCCCACCACGATTTTTCGTAAGGAATCCGACCATTACTAACTTTATTGATTTATTTAACTTAATGGAAGATTCTTGGGTACCATTTACCCGGTATGTATTTAATACTTTCTTTATTACGTTTGTCGGAACTGCAGGTCATATTATTTTGGCGGCAATGGCTGCGTATCCATTAGCGAAACATAAGTTTCCAGGTTCTAATGTGATTTTCACCATTGTTGTTTTATCATTGATGTTCTCACCTCATGTCACTCAAATACCTAACTATATTACGATGGCAGTTCTTGGGTGGGTAGATACATATTGGGCTATCATTGTCCCATCATTTGCTTTTTCATTAGGGTTGTATTTAATGAAACAGTTTATGGAGGAGATACCGGATTCTTTACTGGAATCTGCACGAATTGATGGTGCGAGCGAATATAAAATCTTTTGGACCATTGTGATGCCTATGGTAAAGCCTGCTTGGCTAACATTAATGATTTTACTGTTTCAACAATTATGGGGTACAGACGGTGGACAATTCATATATAGTGAAGAATTGAAAACAATGAACTTTGCTATGGGACAAATAATTGAAGGTGGAATTGCAAGGGCAGGTGCTGCAGCAGCTGTAGCGCTAGTGTTAATGTCAGTTCCTATCACAGTCTTTTTATTTTCGCAAGCTAGCATAATTCAGACGATGTCATCTTCTGGAATGAAAGACTAGGGAGGAAAGATAGATGAGAGTAAAGACAAAAGTAATGGTTTTACTAATTATATTTTTGCTATTACCTTCCCATATAGCACCAAGTGTCTCTGCTGCACCATATGAAGGATATAATTATTCTTATTGGGAAAAAGCAGAGCCTTCTGCTATAGCGTATTTGCCGAAAGCTGTTCTTGATGGAAGAGGGGAGGACTATGGGTTATTAAATAGTCCAGAAGATATATATGTCAGAGATGACAAAATATATATTCTAGATTCAGGAAATAACAGAATTGTCATCCTTGACAAAAATTACAATTTTATTTCCGAAATTGCTCAATTCAATAATGATGGTCAATCAGATACATTGAATAATCCACAAGGTATATTTGTAACGGAAAACAACCATATTTATATTGCGGATACAGAGAATCGGAGGATTATTCAATTAGATGGAAATGGTGATTTCATCAAAGAAATTGGGGCACCGGAATCAGATGTAATTCGAGCTGGTTTTGAATATCGTCCTGTAAAGGTAGCAGTTGATAGTGCCGAACGTGTTTACGTAATTGGTAGAGGTGTTTATGATGGAATAATTGAATTTGATGCCGATGGTAATTTCACAGGATATACAGGAGCAAATAAAGTTAGTTTTAATCCAATTGATCTATTTTGGAGAACGGTAGCAACAAGGGAACAAAGAGCAAAAATGTCTTTATTTATCCCTATTGAGTTTAACAATATAGATATGGATGATGAAGGTTTCATATACACAACCAATGCGGAAGATTCGAATACACCTATTCAAAGAATCAATGCAACAGGAACAGATATTGTTCGTAGGGAGGGATATCACGAGATTATTGGTGATATTCAATACCCACATAGAGGTACGCAGTCTGGAAGAACAACATTTATTGATGTGACGGTAAATGAATATGGTATGTATAGTGGATTAGATTCCAGAAGGGGAAGGGTCTTTACATATGACGAAGATGGTAATCTACTCTATATCTTTGGAAAATTAGGGAATCAAGTAGGGACTTTTGATACACCTGTAGCAATTGATAGATTGGGCGAGAATATCATTGTACTTGACAAAGGTTATAATAATTTAGTTGTTTTTGAGCCAACTGCATTTGGAGAAAACGTTAACCAAGCTGTAATGCATTATAATCTTGGAGACGAGGAAAAATCAGCAGCTTATTGGAGAGAAGTTTTAAGATTAGATGCTAATTATGAAGTGGCCTATGTAGGTATAGGAAAATCTCTTCTTGCTGAAGGTGAAAATAAGGAAGCATTAACATACTTTGAGAATGGTAACAGTAAATTATATTATTCCAAGGCATTTAAAAGGTATAGAAAAGATGTACTTAGAGATAATTTCGGTACAATTATGACCATTATCGTTCTAATACCAATATCTTACTTAGTATTTCTTATCTATAGATCTATAAGAAGAAGGAGGGCAGAGGCGCATGTTGAAAGAGTTAGTTAAATATCCATTTCATGTGGCTATTCATCCGTTTAAAGGCTTTTGGGAAGTGAAGTATGAAGGAAAAGGTAGGCTTAATATTGCCTTAATCATCTTATTATCTATGGCAATCGTTAATACGCTCAGGAGACAATTTGGTGGATTTATTGTGAATACTGCAAACCCAAATGAATTGAATAGTCTCAATGAATTGATTTTCATCATTTTGCCTTTTTTTCTTTTTTGTATATCAAATTGGGCAATAACAACGTTGATGGATGGAGAAGGAAAATTTAAAGAAATCATTATTGTGACCGCATATGCCCTGTTGCCTCTAGTATTGGTATATCTAATAAATATCCCAATAAGTAACTTTATTACAATTGAAGAAGCACCAATATATTACCTAGTAGAATCAGCGGCCATGTTATGGGCTATTGCACTCCTTTTTATAGGGATTATGACTGTTCATCAATATACTGTCGGTAAAACAGTCGGTACCTTTATTGTTACATTAATTGTTATAGGAATAATCCTCTTTTTAGGATTGTTATTTTTCAGCTTAATCCAACAGATGATATCTTTTGGCGAGACAATCTATAAAGAGATTATTTATCGATTATAACGAAATAGAGAAGGAGGGGATAAAATGACTCGAAAACTAAAAACAATTAGTCTACTATGTTGTATCATCTTATTATTGGGAATGAACATACAAACTCCTATAGGGTACGCTGAAGATGCAGATATAGAAGAAAATGATAATAATATTGATATGGAAGAAAATGATAATGAAAATGATGAAGATGAATCGGATGCTTTTGATAGTGCACCGGGATCCTTACCGACTGAAACGGAAATTTCTGATATAGACAAAATGGAATTAATGGCTTCGAATAATTATCTTGAACTTTACTTCAATGAAGAAAATGCAGAGTTTGCAGTAAAAGAAAAAGATAATGGCTATATTTGGTACTCTAATCCTAAGGATCGTGCAAATGATCCAGGTGCCAGTCCTGAAGGTAAATCGTATTTAAGTACACAAATTGCAGTTAAATTTTTTGATTCAAAAGGAAAATCTGCTCAATTTGACTCTTATAAGGATAGTGTTAATGAGGAGCAATATACGTTTGAGAAAGTTGAAAATGGATTTAAAGTTGTATATACGATTGGGAAAGAAGCTAAAGGCGTAGAGCAAATTCCTGAAAAAATAAGTAAGGAAAGATTCCATACTTTAATCTTAGATAAATTAAGTGAAGATGATCGAAAAGACATTGAAAAGAGATTTAAATTTATTGAAGAAGAAGATCTTTATGAACGAAGAGATGGAGCATTTTCCAAGCTTACACTAGAACGCACAATGGAATATCTCGATGAAGTTGGATACACAGAGGAAGATCTTGCTTTTGATAATGAAGAGCACGGTGCTGAGTCTGAGGAAGAAGGAGCATATCCATCCTTTACGATTCCGCTACTTGTTGAGATAGAGGATGATCAGTTAGTTGTAACAATCGATGGAGAAGAAATTGAATATAGAGAGTTATATCCAATCAACGAGTTAAAAGTGCTTCCTTTTTTTGGAGCCGCTGGAGTGGAAGATGAGGGTTATATGCTTGTACCTGATGGGTCGGGCGCTCTAATTGATCTAAATAATGGTAAGGGCTCTTATGATTCCTTTTCAGCAAAGATTTATGGGGTAGACGAAGCAGATCCAGTTAGAAGTACAAGCAGACGTACGATAAGTGAGACTATCAGAATGCCAGTGTTTGGTTTGAAAAAGGGCGATCATGCATTTCTCGGAATTGTTGAAGAAGGGGACGCCATGGGCAATATAAATGCTGAAGTTTCAGATCGTGTTAATTCCTACAATGCAGTGTCAAGCTCATTCATTATTAAACAGGTAGAAGAAATTACATTGCAGGGTGGCGAACAATCTAATACAACTTATGCCGTTCAAAAAGGTGATTTTAAAGATACGATTAAAATCAGATATAGTTTTATGGATAATGAAGCAGCAAATTATACTGGTATGGCATCTTATTATCAAGATTATTTGCAGGATAAATACAACCTTGAACAATTAGATTCACAAGGTGACATTCCATTCTATCTAGAATTATCAGGAGCAATTTGGAAGCGTAAATCAATATTAGGTATTCCTTATCGATCTTTACAACCACTTACTACTTTTGAACAGGGAGAAGAAATTGTTAGTGAATTACTAGATTCCAACATAAATAATATTAAACTACGTTTTACTGGGTGGTTTAATAATGGAATAAGTCATAAAATCCCTACTAAAGTAAAGGTTGACAGGGCCTTAGGGGGTAAGGGGGATTTAGAACAATTTAATTCATTTCTCCTTGATAACAATGTTGAATTATATCCAGATGTAGCTTTTGCAGAGGTATATCAAAATACAATTGGTTTTTCACCAACTAAACACGCATCAAGACATATTAGGCGGGAGGTTGCTGAGAGGAAACCGATAAATCCAGCAACATATCGACAAAATAATGCAAGAAAACCTTATTATATTCTTTCACCTAATCACTTGTCCAGAAGTGTAGATGGATTTCTCAGTGATTATGAAAAATTAAATATTGATAACATTTCACTTCGCGACTTAGGAGATAAAATTTATTCCGACTATAGAGAAAGTAAAGTTATTAATAGAGAACACTCTAAGAAAATTACTGAAGACCAGTTAGGTAAAGTTAATGACAAAATTGCCAATGTGATGGGGAATGGAGGAAATGCCTTTATGTTCCCGTATATAGAAGACATTATCAATGCTCCAACCACTAGTAGTCAATTTAATATTACCGATAAAACGATTCCATTTTATCAAATGGTCATTCATGGATATTTTGATTATGCAGGAGAACCAATCAACCTATCACCTGATCAAAATACTAAATTTCATATCTTAAAATCATTAGAAACAGGGTCAAATATCCACTTTAGCTGGTTCTATGAGGACGGTTCAATGATAAAAGATACGGAATATAACGAGCTGATTTCTGCTCATTACAATTTATGGATTGATGAAGCTAGGGAAATGTATGACGAGGTTAATTCTGTATTAAAAGAAGTTAAAGGCGAAAAAATCACTTCACATAATGAGTTATCGCAAGGGGTATTTGAGACAACCTATGGAGATAACTTATCCGTTATCGTCAATTATAATAATCAATCAGTAAATGTAGATGGTATAACAATAGAAGCAGAAAGCTACAAGATTAGATAGGGGGTAATAAAAGATGCTTCCAAAATTTAAAAATATGTCCCTGCAAGAAAGAAAAGGGTTATGGGGCTGGGTTTTTATCGCACCCTGGATTATTGGATTTACGATATTATTTGCAGTTCCATTGGTCCAATCGTTAATTTATAGTTTTAGTGAGCTTTCTCTTTCAACGACTGGAATGCAATTAGAATTTTTAGGGATATCCAATTATGTTGATGCTTTGACTAAAAACGTAGATTTTAATAGAACGCTTATTGAAGTAATTGTAGATATGGTAGTAAATGTTCCACTAATAGTATTTTTTAGTTTGTTTATTGCTGTTGTACTGAATCAACAATTTAGGGGCCGAATGATTGCCAGGGCAGTATTCTTTTTACCGGTTATTCTTGCTTCGGGAGTTATTTTCAGTATTGAGAGTGGAGACTTTCTGCAAAATGTTATGTCAGGTGCTGGTGGAGAAGAACAATCTGCATCATCTGGCCTACGAAGTTTCCAGTTAGAAATGCTATTGCTTGATGCGGGAATAAACGAATATATTATAACTTATTTGACTGAGGCTGTTAATAGAATATATGAAATTGTTGGGGCCTCTGGTGTACAAATCATCATATTTTTAGCGGGATTACAATCCATTTCACCACATTTATATGAGGTTGCTAAAATTGAAGGAGCAACAGGTTATGAGTCTTTTTGGAAAATAACATTTCCAATGATTAGTCCGCTTATTTTGACAAATATTATTTACAGTATTATTGATTCATTTACTGATAATGATATGACAACATTACTTCAAGAAACAGCATTCGATAATTTTAACTTTGGATTGAGTGGAGCTATGGGATGGATCTATTTCATTGCAATATCAATTATTTTGTTAATTAGTACTTATTTTGTATCTAGAAAAGTATTTTATCAATAGTTGATGTAAAAGGACCCAAAAATTTAAACATTCTTTTATATGAAGCTTTTCTTAGTAGGTTCAAGGAGGGAAAACATGAAACAAGTCATAGCAGGAGACAGGATAGAGGAAGAAACCGAAACGGTGTCAGAGCCAGTGAACGAACGATCATTTTTGACTTTTTTTGAAAAAGTTAAAAGTTGGGCTTGGATCATAGCAAGAGCTACGTTACTGATCGGCTTATCATTTGTTATACTTTATCCAATCATACTCAAACTTTCCATTGCTTTTAAAGATAAGGCAGATTTGTACGATACAACTGTTATGTATATACCTCGTAATATAACGTTAGAGAACTTTAAATTAGTTATAGAAACGATGGATTATTTTAAAGTGTTATGGAATTCATTTGTACTCTCGGGTAGTACAATGTTATTGACAACTTTTGCATGTGCATTGGTAGGATATGGTTTTGCTCGTTTCAGTTTTAGAGGAAGAAACATACTCTTTGCGCTTGTAATCTTTACGATTTTAGTTCCACCACAAACATTAATGGTACCGACCTATTTACAGTATCGAAGTTTTGATGTTTTGGGATTAATAGGTTTATTTAACGGTGGAGAGGGCATCAGGTTAATTGGTACGTATTGGCCATTTATTATATCCTCAGCAACTGGAGTAGGATTAAAAGCAGGATTATTTATTTTTATCTTTCGTCAGTTTTTTAGAGGTATACCACAAGAACTTGAAGATGCGGCTTTGGTTGATGGTGCCGGGGTATTTAGAATATTTTTCAACATCATGTTACCAAATGCAATACCAGCGGTTATAACTGTAATGCTCTTTTCGTTTGTGTGGCAATATAATGACATTTACTTTACTACGTTGTACCTTGATAATCCGAATGTCATCTCAGGTAAATTGCTATCAGCCGGGGCAACTATTGGCCATAAGCTCAGCTCTATGACTGGAGGAGGAGATGCAGTAGATCCTTCATACCTTTCAATGTTAGTTAATACAAGTGTATTACTAGCGATTGTCCCACTAATTACTTTATATATGTTTGTACAACGTCATTTCGTTGAAAGTGTTGAACGTACAGGTATTGTTGGTTAGTTAAGATCAGATGAGAGATAAGGTATCGAACTAGATTTACTAAAGTAAATAACGATTTTGATAGCAAAATATGGCTACTTAAAAGTTGTTTACTTCTAGTATTCTAGCTATTTAATCATCTGTATCAGGATTGTAAAATTTATCTATCAATCATCATGATTAATACTTAGTAAGTGCATAAGTGTGAGCGCCAACATTTTGTAAATAATGTATGAGTTATATTTTTAAAATGTAAGTTAGTTTGTGGGAGGTGAGTGATCGTGAATCAGAGAGCCAATATAATTGTAACTCGTCAGAATAATAATGTTAATAATCCAATCATTTGGTCTGATGTACCAGACCCCTCTGTTATAAGAGTAGGAGATACTTTTTATATGTCTAGTACGACGATGCATTTGAATCCGGGCGTTCCAATTATGAAGTCGATGGATCTAGTGAACTGGGAAATTATAAACTATGTTTACGATACGCTTGAAGATAATGACAAACAACTTCTTCGTAATGGACAA
>Ga0209487_1002157_pt1 | contig 16167 bp, 14 predicted proteins | sample Poulit2012_FD_187524 | JGI IMG/M metagenome (GOLD analysis project Ga0209487, IMG submission 187524) | Agricultural soil microbial communities from Georgia to study Nitrogen management - Poultry litter 2012 (SPAdes) (version 2) | ecosystem: Environmental > Terrestrial > Soil > Agricultural land...
GCCCTGCTGGCCCTGTTGCCCGTGGTGCTGCCCCTGATGGGAAGGGTCGTGTGGCGGTTGGCCGTAACCGTGCTGCTGTGGTGGCTGGCCATAGCCCTGCTGCTGTGGTGGCTGGCCATAGCCCTGCTGCTGTGGCTGGCCGGGGCCGCCCTGTGGAGGGGGCCCGTATCCCTGCGGGGGCTGTTGGCCATATCCGGGTCCGGGCGGCTGCCCGTGGGTGGGCTGCTGGAAACCACCGGCGGCGCCGCCCGCAGCCTGCATACCCATTCCCAAAAACGCCATTCCCGCCCCGCCTCCAGCGCCTCCGGGATTTTCTCCCGCAGCCTGGAAACCGCGCGCAGCTGCTTGCTGCATAAAGGAGTTTCCACGCGCACCACCCAGGGCGTCGGCCTTCTTCACATCGCTTAGAAGCGCGCGGGTGTCTTCATCGTATTCAATGGCGGCCAGCGCGACCTTTACGATTTCCAGTCCGCGATCTGAAAGCCATTGGTAGTTCTCTTCCACCGCTTGGCTTAGTGATTGACCAAACCCAACGGAGTCGCTTTGAATGCGCGTAATGCGGTTGCCCATGGACGGGTCGTTAGTGTAAATCGAAAATGCTTGCGCCAGCGATGCCACTACCTCTTCAAACAGCTGGTTTGAGGCATCATTTTCCAGGTCAGAGAAGTCAAAAATGCGCGCGTCCGGGCCCAAGTACCGATAGGGAACGAACTGCTTGGTGAAGAGAATCGGATCAACGATGCGCATTGAGTATGTGCCCCGCGTGATGGCACCAACTTGAGCGCCGAGGTAGGCATCATCCCAGTAAATTTCCGATTGGGTGCCGAAGCGGTTATTGGGCAGTTCCTTCAAGTTCACGTAGAACGCTAGGTGCTGGGTGCCGGGAATGCCACCAAACTTGAAACGCTCCCACGAAGTCTTGAGTGTGGAACTAAAAATGCCGTCTCCGGCAAATAGCGACTTGGCGTTCTGGTCATCCGAACGGTATTCGAAGCCGCCAGGTTCACCAACGAACCCGGTGATTTCACCGTTTTCGAATGTAACCAAGGCATAGTTCTCCGGCACCACGAAGCGACTGCCGTTACTAATAATGTTTTCTGATCCCTTGGTGTTGGAGCCACGACCGGCGTCCTGCCCCCGCTGAACTGCCGGGAAGATAGCCGCAGTTGCGGGCAACCCCTCCGGCGGCGTTAGGTAATCCCGCCACTGGTCGGCAAATGTGCCCCCCAGCGATCCTGCGAATGCCTTGATAAAACCCACGCTAACCTCCACTTATTACCGGCGTTTCGTGCCGCTTGCGCCGGTTGACCTCGACCGCAAGTCGCAAATTAAGACTTGTGTACCCACCAACACAGCATGATCTTGGCGTGGCGACCATATCGGATTTTGTGCCGCCCGTCACAGACATTTAAACACGCCATATTGCGAAAACTAAGGAATTGTCCGAAAATTAGCGGCCGGCCCCGATCGTGCCGGTGCCCGCAAAGGCGATAGTTTCGGCGGATTTCTGCGGAATGTGGCACCAGCAGTGTGCGCGGCGCGCCGGAATTGCGACCAAATCGCATTGCATAAGATCGGTCGGGCTGGCGGGATTTGAACCCACGACCTCTGCACCCCCAGTGCAGCGCGCTACCAAGCTGCGCCACAGCCCGTATGGCCCTGTTGAGCCTCGATCACTTTACCCCATCCAATGCGCAGCCCGTACCCGCGGCCCACTCAACCCAAGGTGTGTCACGAAATGGCTAAAAGCCGCGCCGGGATGGGACGATCGCTATATGAAGTCCAGATGAGGTCCCGGGCTCAAAAACGTCAGATCAGGAGCATAATCATGTCATCCCCGACCGATATCACCCAGACGGATCGAGAGTTTTTGCGCAAGTGCGTTGAACTTGCGCAGACAGCTCTTCAGGATGGGGACGAGCCGTTCGGCTCATTACTGGTAGACGCAAATGGCGAAGTTCTTTTTGAAGATCGCAATCGAGTCAAGGGCGGTGATCATACCCAGCACCCCGAATTCGCCATTGCCCGCTGGGCAGCACAAAACCTGAGCCCGGAAGCACGGGAAAACGCCACGGTTTATACCTCTGGTGAGCACTGCCCCATGTGTTCTGCCGCCCACGGATGGGTGGGATTGGGGCGCATTGTCTACGCTTCGAGCGCGGCGCAGCTAACGCTGTGGCGATCGAAATGGGGATTTGAACCAGGTGCCGTCGCGCCCTTGCCTATCACCACCGTCGTTCCAAAGGCGGTCGTAGCTGGCCCCGATAGCGAACTTGCACGCGAAATCCGCCAATTGCAAGCGCAGTTACTCGGCGTAGAAAGCGACTGAGAACTACTTGGCCGAGGTTAAGGGAATCTCGGTACTAACTTGGGCGCATACGTGCCCGGCTAACCGCGGCGGGTACGTGCCCGGCTAACCGCGGCGGGTACGTGCCTGCACGCGCGCTAATTTCGCCGCTTGCGCTGCCGGACGCGCACGCTAATTTCTATTGGCGAACCAAAGAAGCCGAATTGTTCTCGAATCCGACGCTCTAAGAAACGGCGATAGCCCGCCTCGATAAAGCCGGAGGCAAAGAAAACAAAGCGCGGTGGGCGGGTTGAAGGCTGCGTGGCAAACAGGATGCGCGGCTGCTTTCCACCGCGCACGGGGTGGGGGTGTTCAGCAACGATGTCGTTCAAAAATGAATTGAGACGGCCAGTTGGCACGCGCAGATCCCACGAGTACAAACAGGTATCCAAAGCCGGCACGAGTTTTTCGACGTGCCGCCGTGTTAATGCGGAAAGATTGACACGCGGCGCCCAAGAAACATGACTGAGATCGCGCTCAATTTCTCGCTCTAAGTAGTAGCGGCGTTCCTCATCAACCAGGTCCCACTTATTGAAAGCCAGCACCAAACCGCGCCCCGAATCCACCACGTTTTGCACGATGCGAATGTCCTGCTCGGTAAGGACCTCACTGGCATCGATAAGGACGACGGCTACCTCGGATTTCTCCAATGCGGCTTGCGTCCGGAGTGAGGCATAAAACTCAGCGCCGGAAGCTTGATGGGTGCGGCGCCGAATTCCGGCGGTGTCAACGAACCACCAGTGTCGCTCCCCCAGTTCGATTAGCTCATCTACCGGATCACGGGTGGTTCCGGCCACCGTGTCTACTACGGCTCGATCCGCGCCAGCTAGAGCGTTGAGCAGGCTTGATTTGCCCACATTTGGACGTCCCAGCAGTGCGATACGCCGCGGGCCACCGGGCCGGTGCGTACCGCCAACCATGGAGTGGGCCGGTAACACTTCAACTGCGCGATCGAGCAGTTCCCCAATTCCGCGCCCGTGCAGCGCCGAAACTGCATAGGGCGTGTCCAATCCGAGGGCCCACAGCGCGGCTGCGTCCGCCTCATCTAGTGGGCCGTCAACCTTGTTGGCCGCTAAAATTACGGGCCTGCCGGACCGACGCAGGAGCCGAACGACTCCCTCATCGGTCGCGGTGGCGCCGGTGGTCGAATCCACCACAAACACCACAGCGTCAGCCAGCTCAACCGCAATTTCAGCCTGCTCAGCGACTTGCGCAGCTAGGCCGCGCGCGCCATGTTCCCACCCGCCGGTATCTACCAGAGTGAACGGGACGCCGGCCCACTCTGCGTCATAACTGACCCGATCACGCGTGATACCGGGCACGTCTTGTACGACTGCTTCGCGTCGACCCAAAATCCGGTTAACGAGCGTGGATTTCCCCACGTTGGGCCTGCCCACCACTGCCAGCACTGGGGGCGGTGGCCCGCTCGGGCTTGATTCGAATTCATCGTCGGCCTCTAGGACCGTCCAGTCCTCTTCTTCGAGCTCGTAGTCCGCTAACCCGGAACGCAGAGCGGTGGCGTGCTGCAGTTCATCATCGGTTTCATTAACCGGGTCCATTTCATTCACGCTGCCCATCTTCTCTTACATCGCGTGCACTATGCAGCGGCTGGTCTTCGGGAAGCTGAATTCCCGTGGCCGCCACTGCCCGGATAACGTGTTCTGAAAGACCCTTTTGGATGGCGTCCGTCACCAAAGTGACTGCCTCACGTCGGCTTTTGTCTGCTGTGGCGGGCATGATGAGCGGGCGGCCCGCAATCATGGCCAGTTTGCGCCGGGGCCACGGCACATTATTGACTGATTCACCGGTGCGGCGCGTGCCCAAAATAGCAACGGGAACCACGGTTGCCCCGCCCTGCACCGCCAGCCAGGCAGCGCCAGCACGCGCCTGGGAAACAGCGCCCTGCCCGCGAACGCCCTCTGGAAAGACTCCGACCATTCCCCCGCGTTTTAAGACTGCCAGGCTGGCTTGCAGCGCCGCGCGACCGCTGCCCCGATCCACCGAAATTTGTCCGGCTTTTTGAAGCAGCCATCCGATGGGACCAACAAACATCTCTTCTTTAACCAGAAAGTGTGTCGGTCGTGGAAGGACCCCTAAAAGTAGCGGCCCGTCCAAAATTCCAATGTGGTTGGCAACGAGCACGACGGGGCCTTTTTTGGGAATGCGTTCTTTACCGGCAAAATTTGTGTCCCAAATAATCCGGGCAAGGAATCTTCCCACCCAGCGTGCCCAGCGCGGACCAAAATCCGATGGCGCCACGTCTTGATGCCGGTTGGTTTTCGCCATTTGAACTACCCTTCTCGCGGAGCAGCCGAAGCAGGAATGTTCAAATCCGGTCGTGCCTGCCGAACCGCCTCCATGACCCAGGCCACCGACTCCTGGGGCGTCTGGGTGGAGTTATCGAGCGTGCATACGCCCTTGGTGGCTTTTAAGAACTTAGCCACTGTTGAATCATCCCGGTCTCGGCGCAGTACCTCATCCCGCGTTGCGTCCAGGGCCGCGCTTTGAGCCGATCCGTGTATTTCTTGGGCGCGCCGCGCCAGCCGGGCTTCCTCGTCAGCAACGAGCAAGATCCGGACATCCGCATCCGGGGCGATGACCGTGGTGATGTCGCGCCCCTCCGCAATGATTCCGCCGGGCGCGAGTTGACCGTGCCTACCTCGCTCCACAAACCCCTGTTGCCGTGAAACGAGCTCTGCCCGCGCCCCCAGGTTTGTCGCCACTGCTGATACCGCTCGGGAGATACGGCTTTCGCGAATCGCCTCCGTAACGTCAGTGTTGCCAACGCTGATGCGCGGGCGAGCCGGGTCGGTCACCACGTCCAAAGGAAGCTCCTGGACGACGCGCGCGACCTCGTCAACGTTTTCCAGGTCTATCTGTTCTTCGAGGCACCACCACGTCGCGGCGCGGTACATCGCACCGGTGTCGAGATACGCCAGATTTAACGCCTTAGCTACCGCGCGCGCAACAGTGGATTTACCCGAACCGGAAGGCCCATCGATCGCAATGACGAGCCGGGAGCGCTCCGATTGGCCTGCAGCGGGATTATCCATTCAACGTACTCCTATCGAGGCGGCGATCTTAACCGGCGATTGTCCAGCCCTGTGCGCGTAACGAGGCGGCGAGCGAGGCACCTACTCCGCGCAAAACGGAAATTTTCGCCAGACCAACAGGTTGGCGCGGGGAGTGTTCCAACTCGAGATCCTCAATATTGACATCGAGTCCGCCCACTTCCGCAAAAAGCCGACCCAGCTCCCCTGGCTTGTCGGGTACGAGCACCACAACCGAGTCATACGCACGTGGCCGCGTGCCGTGTTTTCCGGGGATCGCGGCTTGACCGGTGTTGCCGGCCGTAATTGCTCGGGCCACGGCTTGCAGGCCGGCGGCGTCATCCCAGTTTTGGGCCAGTCGTTCGAGCGCGTTGATCACCGCATCGAGGTCCGTTGCCAGGGAGCGCAAAATATCAGCGACTGCCCCAGCATTTCCGGCCAGAATTTGCGTCCATAAGCCCGGATCTCCCGCCGCAATACGCGTCACGTCGCGCAGCCCCTGACCCGCCAGCCCGAGTGCCTGGTCCGGCGCCCCCGCTAACTGCGCGGCCAAAACCGAGGCCACCACTTGCGGTACGTGGGATATCAAAGCAACTGATGCATCGTGATCTGCTGCGCCCATAACTAGGGGCGTTGCTCCCAGGTCCACAGCCAGTTCGCGCACCGCAACAACCGCGGTCGGATCCGTATCAGCTGTCGGGCACAGCACCCAGGGCCTGCCCACGAATAGGTCGGCCATTGCCGCCGTTGGGCCGGATTTTTCCCGTCCGGCCATCGGGTGGGACCCCACGTAGCGGCTCGCATCCGCCCCAGCCACTTCGACTTCCCGGGCGATTATGCCCTTCACGCTGGCAATGTCGGTCACAATAGCGCCGGGGTGGTCTTCAAGTGCCTGCACAACGAGCGGGCCGGCAACATCGGGAGGCGCCGCCACCACCACCAGGTGCGGGTCGTCGTCCGAAATTGCCGCTGCTTTTCCGGCACCAACAGAACACGCGAGGGCCAGGGTGGTGGGCGAAATATCGCTTAGGGAGACCGCGAGCCCGTGGGTAGACATTGCCAGGCCAATTGAGGTGCCTAGAAGTCCGGTGCCGATGATTTTTATCGGCCCGGTGGTCGCCAGGGGCGCGACGTTCACTGCGCTAGATCCCGGCGCAGCGCGGTGGCGCCGTGTAAGTAAACGTGCTTGATGTCTAAGCGCGGAACGTCCATGTTGGCGTGGGCCATCAGCCGCACAACGCGCGGCATTGCGTTGGGAACATTCATCTCAACGGCGCACATGAGCGGTACCTCTCCCAGGCCCAGTTCGCGCGCGGCCGCGGCCGGAAAATCACTGACCACATCGGGGGTGCAGGTGAAAATGATGGAAATAAGGGCGTCAATGTCTAGGTCATTTTCGCGCAGAATCGTCGAAACTAATTCGGCCGTGCGCGCGAACAGGTGATCACGCTCGTCCACATCCAGCTGTGTTGCTCCGCGAATTGCCCGCACCGCACTCATAATTCCACCTCTCGCATCAATTGCCCCAGCTCGGTTCCCGCAATGGCGCGGTAGGTTCCCGGTTTTAAATTTCCGAGGCCAATCGATCCTAAACGGGTGCGCACTAGCCGCTGCACTTGATGACCCATTTGGGCCATTAAGCGCCGCACAATGTGATTGCGGCCCTCATGAATGGTCAACTCCACCAGCGTCTCATTGCCGTGTACGTCAACTATTCGAAAATCATGTACGTGGACGGGACCGTCATCGAGCGCAACGCCCTGGCGGATTTGTTGCGCGGTCTGTTTGGACACGCGCCCCGCCACCGTGGCCAGATACGTCTTTGGCACCTCAAAAGAGGGGTGAGCCAGGCGGTGGCCAAGGTCGCCGTCGTTCGTCATCAAGATCAGACCCTCAGTTTCGGCATCGAGCCGGCCCACGTGAAATAGCCGCTCCGAGCGGTCTGCAACGATATCTCCCAGCGTCGGGCGACCACGGCGTTCATCACTCATGGCAGAAAGTACGCCGCGCGGCTTGTTTACGGCAAGCGTCACTTTGGAATCGTCAAGTTGAACGCGCAAATCATCCACGTGCAACACCGCGGTGGCTGGGTCGATGCGCAGCCCCAATTCCGCCTTTTTCCCATTGACCTTGACCCGCCCGCGGCGAATGATTTCCTCGCAGGCGCGGCGAGACCCATAGCCGGCCGCTGCCAACACTTTTTGGAGCCGCTCCCCCTCCGGGTGGTGGGGATCGTTGTGCGGGGTCCGGTTGCCTGGGAATTTGCGGTGCGCCGGCTCTCTCGATGCCGCGCGGTGTTCCTTGTTCAAGACTCGTCACCATCCAGTAATTCGGCGCGCGCCTCATCATCAGGTAGATAGGGCGAAAGCGGGGGCAGATCATCGAGGGAGTTTAGGCCCATCCGCTCCAAAAAGAAGTCCGAAGTGCGATACAAAACCGCGCCCGTATCCGGATCGGTGGAATCTTCTTCCAAAAGCCCGCGGGTCATGAGCGTGCGCACCACGCCATCCACGTTGACCCCGCGGATATTAGCGATGCGACCGCGCGATACTGGTTGCCGGTAAGCCACGATGGCTAGCGTTTCAAGTGCCGCCTGCGTCAAGCGCGCGGTTTGGCCGTCGATGACAAACTTTTCAACAACCGGAGCGTGTTCAGGGCGGGAAAAAATGCGCCAGCCGCCCGCAACTTCACGCAGTTGGAATCCACGCACCGGACCATCCCCAGCGCCCGAATAGTCACGCACGAGCCCTTCCAATTCGGTGCGAATGCGCTCCAGTGGCAGCTTAAGTGTCGAGGCCAAGTGAATGTCAGAAATCGGCTCATCGGCGATCATCAGCACGGCCTCCAATGCGGCGCGCGCTCCCCCGGGTAGTGCGTCGACGTCGAGTACTTCTTCGACTTCTTCGCTCGTCATAAATCACTTTCCAATTCCGCATCGGGTTGCACCGTGACTTCCCCTTCTTCGGTTCCGGTCCACCGCACCGTTAAGTCTCCCAGGGGCGCTACCTGGTCAAATGACACCACGGACTGGCGGAACAGTTCCAGCAGGGCAAGAAAGCGGGCAACAATCACGTCTAAGCCCGTCGCGTCGCCGGTCAGGTCACGAAAGGTCATCGCGCGCCGGTGGCGCAGCGTGTTCACCAGATTCGCGGCCTCAGCTCGCACCGACACCTTCGGGGCGTGCAAGTGCGCCAGGTCTACTTCGGTGGGAGCTGGTTTGCGCGATAGTGCTTGGGCGGCAATTTGCGCGAAAGTCTCCGGCTCAACCGACCACACCAGTTCAGGCAAGAGTTTGGCAACCCACGGTTCAAGCGCCACGCCGCGCGGATACCAGCCGCGCAGATTCTCAAACTGTTCATGAAACTGGTCGGCGACTTCGCGAAACGCCCGGTACTGCAAGAGGCGAGCAAAAAGGAGGTCGCGGGCTTCTAACCGGGCTAAATCTTCGGGATCTTCGATCTCGCCCGCGGGCAGGAGCCGCGCAGCCTTAAGGTCTAACAGCGTCGCTGCGATAACCAAAAACTCGCTGGACTCTTCCAAAGGCCAGTCCCGGTCGGCCACGAAGGCAATGAATTCGTCGGTGACCTGCGCCAAAGCAACCTCGGTGATGTCGAGTCGGTGCTTCGAAATCAGGCTGAGCAGTAAATCAAATGGGCCGGAAAATACTTCCAAATTCACGGCAAACCCGGCGGATTCCGCACCAGTTACGGCCGTGTTGTCACTCGCGGTCGCGGCGGAGTTGTCATTCGCGCTCGCCGCAGAATTTTCTCGGGCCTGTGCAGTACCATGCGCGTGCGCATTATCTTGGCCCGCCGGGTCAGTTACCTGCGGCGGGGAGTCGGAATTTTGGACGGCGAGGGCCGCCCAGTCAGGCGGCGTCACCACGGGCAATGAGTTCTCGGGCTAGTTGCCGATAGGCCTGCGCTCCGGCGTGTTTGGGAGCGTAGGAAATGATGGGCTCGGAGGCGACGGATGAGTCGGGGAACTTGACCGTCCGCGCGATGACCGTGTGTAAAACATCGTCACCGAAGGCTTCAACGAGGCGGGTCAAAACCTCTTTCGAGTGCAGGGTCCGCGGGTCGTACATCGTGCCCAGCACGCCGTCCATTTGTAGTTTCGGGTTTAACCGATCGCGCACCTTTTCGATCGTCTCCACCAGCAAGGCAGCACCGCGCAATGCGAAAAACTCGCACTCCAACGGCACCAATACGCCGTGCGCGGCGGTAAGCGCGTTAACGGTGAGCAAGCCCAGTGATGGTTGGCAATCAATGAGGATTACGTCATAGTCATCGAGAGCGGGGCGCAGCGCCCGGGCCAGCACCGTCTCGCGCGCGACTTCAGAGACGAGTTGAACCTCGGCGGCAGACAGGTCAATGTTGGCCGGAACAATATCCAGGTTGTCAATCGAGGTGCTCATGATCGTCTCGTGCAAATCTGCATCGCGCTCGATCAGAAGGTTATACACGGTCTGGTCTAAGTCATGGGCTTGAATTCCCAGCCCGACCGTGGCTGAACCCTGCGGGTCGAAGTCGACGATTAAGACCTTGCGGCCATATTCGGCAAAGGACGCACCTAAATTGATCGTTGTAGTGGTTTTGCCCACGCCGCCTTTTTGATTGCACATGGCGATGACTCGCGCGGGCCCATGCGAATTGAGCGGCGCGGGAACGGGAAATTCCGGCACCGGACGCCCGGAGGGGCCCAGTTTTGTACTTTCTGTGCTGGTCATCACCAGCAAGATTAGTCGCCTGAAGAACCGGGCATCAAGGAGGCCCGCGGGTGGGCTCCTGCGTACACCTCACGCAGGGTCTCCGCAGTGACCAGAGTGTAGACCTGCGTCGTGGTGACCGAGGCGTGCCCAAGGAGCTCTTGCACGATGCGAATATCTGCCCCGCCGGAGAGCAGATGTGTGGCAAATGAGTGCCGCAGCGTGTGTGGCGATACCGTCCCTTTTAACCCGGCCCGCTCCGCGGCGGCGGAGATGACACTCCAGGCGCTCTGCCGGCTCAGACGGTTCCCGCGCGCGTTTAGAAATAAGGCGGCGTTGCCCCGACCCGCCGCCGCCAAAGCGGGCCTGCCCCGAACCAGATATGCGTCAGCTGCCGCAAGTGCGTACGAGCCCACTGGAACGAGGCGCTCCTTATCTCCCTTTCCCACTAGTCGGACGGTGGCAAATTCCTTATCCTCCAAGTTGATGTCGTCGACATCCAGACTCACCAGTTCAGAAATTCGCGCACCGGTGCCGTACAACAGCTCCAAAATCGCCCGATCGCGCTGCCCGATGGGGTTATCGGCAACTGCCGCAGCGTCAAGAAGTTTTTGCACATCTTCAATCGCAATTGCCTTGGGCAGTCGCTTGGGCTGCGCTGGAGGACGCACCTCGCGTGCCACATCGTCTTGCACCGTGCCCTCAAGGAGCGCGAACTTGTGCCACCCCCGCACCGCTACCGTGCACCGAGCCGCAGATGCGGCCGAAAGGGGCGCGGCGCCGTCCTTACCCGTTCGCAGCGTCGGTATAAATTCGGCGACATCCGTTTCACTCACCTGCGCCAGGCTCGTTTTTTCGCGGGCGAGCAGAAAGTCGACGTAGCGCTGCAAATCCCGGCGATAAGCATTGACGGTATTGGAAGCAAGGGCGCGCTCAACGCTTAAGTGGGCAAGGTATTGCTCTAACTCATCAGCGAGTTGCGGGTTGCTTGCCATGGCTTGTGCAGTCGACCTAGAACAGGAACGGATCCAAAGCTAGGGCCACAAAAAGGAGGGTCAAGTAGGTGATTGACCAGTGGAAGAGCTTCATCTCTCCCAGGCGCCGTTCACCGCGGGCGGTACGGCGCCACAGCATGATCGCAGCTCCTAAGAACCAGCCGCCCAGTACGACCGCGCTTACTGAGTAGAACCATCCGGTAGGACCAACGGGTATCAAAATCACCGAGCAGGCCACCATGGCAGCCGAGTGCCACACGATGTTGCGAGCCACCCGAGCGTCGTCGGCGACCACCGGCAGCATGGGAACGCCGGCCGCGGCGTAATCGCGACGGAAGCGCATAGCTAGCGGCCAGTAGTGCGGGGGTGTCCAGAAGAAAATAATTCCAAAGAGCACCAGCGGGGCCCAGGTAAGGGAACCGGTAACCGCAGCCCAGCCGATTAACACTGGCATGCAGCCCGCGGCGCCGCCCCACACGATGTTTTGGGAGGTGCGACGCTTCAAGATCACGGTGTAGACCACAACGTAAAAGAAGATCGCGATGAAGCCCAACAGTGAAGAGACCCAGTTTACGAAGAACCCGAGCCACAGCACCGAAATCACGCCCAGGATCAGGCCAAACACCATCGCGGCGCGCGGAGTGATCTCGCCGGTAACCAGCGGACGCCGCTTCGTGCGATGCATTACTTCATCGATGTCGAGGTCAAAGTAACAATTCAGCGCGTTGGCCGAGCCCGCCGCCAAGGCACCCCCAACCAGGGTGGCAACTACCAGCCAAATTGAGGGGAACCCCTGCTGCGCCAGGATCATTGTCGGCAGCGTCGTTACCAGCAGAAGTTCAATAATGCGCGGTTTGGTGAGTGCCACATAGGCACCAATCCGACTAACGACTTTGGCCCAGCCACTCTCGGAAGTCTGGGCTTCGGCTTGCGCGCCCGCATTCACTGCCGGCGTTTCAGCGCTGCTCACGTGATGATTCCTCATTAGTTTCGCTCGACTGTTTTGGTTCGCGTTCGGTACGGGAACTCAAACCGCTTCCATGCTAAGCCCCAACTGCATTTGGATTGCTGTCCCGCTAGGCTTAAGGCGTGTGTTGGGTACCGCTCCGTACGGTTGTTAAACGAATTTCTCTTACGGATCATTCCCGCAAGTATTGTTAGCCGTGCCGCCCACACGCGGAGAAAAGTTAAGACCATTGTCTAAGTTTCGCCCGATTTACAGACAGTCGGTTTATACCGGCAAAGAAAGGGGTTCGGTGAACGCCGCGAACCACGCTCCCAAGCTTGAATGGACCGATCTAGATCGCCGCGCCGTTGATACGGCTCGCATTTTGGCCGCAGACGCTGTCCAAAAGGTCGGCAACGGACACCCTGGAACCGCAATGTCGCTGGCCCCTGCCGCATACATGCTGTTCCAAAATGTGATGCGCCACGATCCGGCAGATTCGCACTGGACTGGCCGCGACCGCTTTGTACTCTCCTGCGGGCACTCCTCCCTCACTCTTTATATTCAGCTTTATCTGTCCGGATATGACGTCAGCCTCGACGATTTGAAGTCTCTGCGCACCTGGGGTTCCAACACTCCGGGCCACCCGGAGTACAAGCACACCGACGGTGTCGAAATCACCACCGGGCCGCTGGGCCAGGGGCTGGCATCGGCAGTGGGTATGGCCATGTCGGCGCGCCGCGAACGCGGTCTGTATGACCCGGACACGCCCGCCGGTGAGAGCCCCTTCGACCACCACATTTGGGTCATTGCCTCCGACGGAGACCTGCAAGAGGGCGTTACTTCTGAGGCCTCCTCGCTGGCCGGTATGCAGGAGTTGGGCAACCTGATTGTTCTGTATGACGACAATAAGATTTCGATCGAAGATGACACCGAGGTCGCATTCACTGAGGACGTCAGCGCCCGCTACGCGGCCTATGGCTGGCACATCCAAGACGTGGACTGGACCGCCGGCGGTGAGTACCACGAAAACGTGGACGCGCTCTACGATGCGCTCCTGGCCGCAAAGGCCGAAACCAACCGCCCCTCGCTGATCAACCTGCGCACCATCATTGGTTGGCCCGCACCTAATAAGCAGAACACGGGCGCAGTGCACGGTTCGGCACTGGGCGATGACGAAGTCCGGGCAGTGAAAGAAATTCTGGGCTTCGATCCGGATAAAACTTTCGAAGTGAGCGACGAAGTCCTCTCCCACGCTCACAAAGTGGTCCAACGCGGAGAGCAGGCCAAGGCGGAGTGGACCAAGCAGTTTGATGCTTGGAAGGAAGCTAACCCCGAAAACGCCAAACTGTTTGAGCGGATTGCGCAGCGCGAACTCCCGGACGGTTGGACGGACGTGCTGCCCCAGTTCCCTGCCGATAACGCGCTGGCAACGCGCGCGGCTTCCGGGCAGGTTTTGAATGCCCTGGCACCGGTTCTTCCCGAACTTTGGGGTGGTTCCGCCGACCTAGCCGGCTCTAACAACACCACGATGAAGGGCGAACCGTCGTTCATCCCCGAAGAGCGCTCAACTAAGGAATTCTCCGGTAATAAGTACGGCCGCACGCTGCACTTCGGAATCCGGGAACACGCCATGGGTGCCATCATCAACGGCATCGTGCTCCATGGCGGGACGCGCGCCTACGGCGGCACCTTCCTAGTGTTCTCCGACTACATGCGCCCGGCCGTGCGCCTTTCTGCGCTCATGCAGATCCCATCCATCTTTGTGTGGACCCACGACTCGATTGGACTGGGCGAAGATGGCCCGACCCACCAGCCGATCGAGCACCTGGCGGCGCTGCGGGCTATTCCGGGGCTGGACGTGGTCCGGCCGGCCGATGCGAACGAGGTTGCTTGGGCGTGGCGCACGCTGCTGGAGCAGGTTGACCGCCCCACAGGTCTGGTGCTGACACGGCAAAATGTGCCGACCCTGGAACGCGGTGATGGCGCGGCTTCGGGCGATACGCTCGCCGCGGCTTCTGGCGTGGCGAAAGGTGCCTACGTTCTGGCCGAAGCACGCAATGGCGAGCCCGAATTGCTCTTGCTGGCCACCGGATCTGAGGTACAGATCGCGTTGGCGGCGCGGGAGCAGCTCGAAGATCAGGGAATCGCGACCCGCGTGGTCTCCATGCCCTCGAAGGAATGGTTTGCCCACCAGGGCCGCGAATACCGCGAAGAGGTGCTGCCGACTTCGGTCCGCGCGAGGGTATCCATCGAGGCGGGAACCTCCCAGGGCTGGCGCGAATTTGTCGGCGATGCCGGCCGCTGCATCAGCTTGGAACACTACGGCGCCTCCGCGGACTTCGAAACGCTCTTCCGTGAGTTTGGCTTCACGCCCGAAAACGTCGTGGCCGCTGCCAAGGAATCGCTCGAGGACGCCAAAGGAACCGCCATTCCGGGCGGCCCCCTCATCAAGCAGTACGGCGGCACCGGCGACCGGTAAGCCAAGGCATCCCGGGCCGGTCGCGGAAAGCTGAGCAGCCGGCCATAAATCGGTCCAGTTGGCGAAGATCCAAGTCGCCAACGACCGGTATTAACGGCATCGTGGTGGTTGTCCAATCAAAGGGCAACCACCACGCCCATATCCGCTCCGATGTTGGAGGAACCCATGAACACGACACCGTTGCAGCAGTTGTCTGATGCTGGAGTCGCCGTTTGGCTCGACGACCTCTCCCGCCAAATGATCGATTCCGGCCACCTCAAAGAACTACTTGAAACTCGAAACGTCGTGGGAGTCACCAGCAACCCAACGATCTTCGCCAAGGCCGTCACCGACCCCAGCGCCTATGACGAATCCTTCGGCGAATTAGCGCGCGCGGGCGTGCCGGTTGAAGAGGCGGTAAATAAGTTAATTACGGACGACGTCCGTTCCGCTTGCGACGTTTTGGCACCGGTATATGAGCGTACGGAAGGGCTCGATGGCCGGGTCTCCCTTGAGGTCTCCCCCGATATTGCCCACGACACCGACGCCACAATCCAGCAGGCTCGTGAGCTTTGGAACACCGTCGATCGGCCCAACCTGTTCATTAAGATCCCCGCCACCCGCGAGGGTCTAGCAGCAATCACCGCCGCGACCGCAGAAGGTATCAGCGTTAACGTCACTCTCATTTTCAGTCTGGACCGGTACCGGGCGGTGATGAATGCCTACCTAACCGGCCTGGAACAGGCCCTTGAGGCGGGGCGGGATATTAGTCAGATCCAGTCGGTTGCGTCATTTTTCATCTCGCGCATTGACACCGCGATCGACGCGGAGTTAGAAGAACTGGACTCTGATGCGGCACGTGACGTGATGGGCAAGGCCGCCATCGCCAATGGGCACCTGGCATATGAAGCATATGCCGAGGTGTTTGGCACACCGCGCTGGAAAACGCTAACCGAGTCGGGCGGAAACCCCCAGCGCCCCCTGTGGGCTTCGACCGGAGTGAAAAATCCGGAGTACCGAGATGTGCGATACGTCGAAGAACTGATCGTGAACAACTGTGTCAACACGATGCCCGGAGCGACGATGGAGGCTTTCGCCGACCACGGGCAGGTGCGCGGCGATACCGTAACTGGTCGCGCATCCGAAGCGGAAGAAGTACTCGATACGGTCGAGCGACTAGGTATCTCCTACGTCAAAATAACTGAACAATTAGAAAAGGAAGGCGTATCGAAGTTCGCCGATAGCTGGTCGGAACTGGTTGCTTCAGTATCCGACGGCCTGGCCCGTTTCGCCGGAACCGACAGCCCCGAGGAAGCCCGTCAGTGATTCAAAACCCCCTCCGTGATCCGCGTGACCGCAGGCTCCCGCGCATCGCTGGCCCCTCCAGTTTGGTCATATTTGGTGTTACCGGTGACCTAGCGCGCCGCAAGCTAATGCCGGCGGTTTACGACCTTGCAAATCGCGGCCTCCTGCCTCCCAGTTTCGCGCTTACCGGATTTGCGCGCCGCGACTGGGATAACGAGGATTTTGAGCAGGTCGTTCATGATGCCGTTAAGAAATACGCCCGCACCCCGTTTCGGGAAAGCACCTGGCAGCAATTAGCCTCCGGCTTTCGTTTTGTGCAGGGCGAATTTGGTGACGAGCAAGCGTTTGAAAACCT
>Ga0209487_1002158_pt1 | contig 16164 bp, 10 predicted proteins | sample Poulit2012_FD_187524 | JGI IMG/M metagenome (GOLD analysis project Ga0209487, IMG submission 187524) | Agricultural soil microbial communities from Georgia to study Nitrogen management - Poultry litter 2012 (SPAdes) (version 2) | ecosystem: Environmental > Terrestrial > Soil > Agricultural land...
CCGAGCAGCGGATGTCCTAACGCGCGCACCGCGCATCTCCGCACGCGCGCGAACATCCCCGCGTCGGTGGGATGGCCGACGACGACGCGGCGCACCGGGAGCGCACCCGGTGCGCCGCGTGGTGGGCCGGGGCGCGGCGCTGTTCTCGTCTGACTGGAGTTCCGTGCGCCCGCGGCCCACCCAGCCCGGGTGCGCACGCAGCCCACCCCGCCCCGGGGGCACGCACCCGGGCACGCCTCGGGCGCGCCCCCAGCCACGAGGCCCGCCATGCGCTAGTAGCGAACACCGGCACCGGTTCGTTTCCCCGCGCCATGAGCCGTTGTGTACGATGACGCAAACCCGGGCCTCACCGCCCGTCGCCCTACAGGAGATTGGAGACCATGGGCGCCACCGGCGACAGCGACCATACCGACGTCACACACGAATCCAGCGAGCGCTCCGAGAGCGACGCCGACGCGGACCCTGACAGTACCGAGGGGCAATGCCCCCGCTCAGACTTCCGGGACGAGCCATAGATGGACGTCCTACTCATTCTGCTCACGCTGCTGCTGATCGCCTGCGGTGCAGGCTTCGTCGCGGCAGAGTTCGCCCTCATCACCGTTCCCCGCGCTCAGGTCGAGCAACAGGCAACGACCGGTGACCGGCGCGCCAAGGGCGTGCTCTCAGCACTGCGGCGGTTGTCCACCCAGCTCTCCGGGGCCCAATTGGGCATTACCGTCACCAACCTGCTGCTCGGTTGGGTCTCCGAACCCGCTATCGCCCGCCTGCTGCAGCCGGTACTGGAAGAACTGGGGTTCGAGGAGGGCCAGGCGCGTCCGCTGTCGTTGACCCTGGCGCTGATCCTGGCCACGGGCACCACCATGATCTTCGGTGAGTTGTTGCCCAAGAACCTGGCGATTGCCCGCCCACTGCAAACCGCACGGTTCATCGCCGGGTACCAGCGCGCGTGGACCAAGATCAACGCCTGGCCGATCCGGTTCTTCAACGGCACCGCTAACGCCATCCTGCGCCTCGGCGGGATCCAACCGCAGGAGGAACTCGCCTCTGCTCGAAGTGCGGAGGAACTGTCCGCGCTGGTCCGCCACTCCGCCCGCACCGGCACCCTGGAGGAGGACACCGCCGAACTGGTGGAGCGCTCCCTGGAGTTCGGTGACCTACGCGCTCGCGATGCGATGAAACCCCGCTCCCAGATCGTCAGCCTGACCCCCCAGGACACCCTGGCGGACCTGATCGAGGCGGCCAAGACCAGTGGATACTCCCGGTTCCCCGTGCTGGAGACCATCCAGGACAACGGCCACACCCACACCCGGGTGGACGGGCTGGTGCACGTACGCGGCACGTTGAGCGTGCCGTTCGAGGAGCGGGCCACCACCCCGGTGAGCACGATCCTCACCGAAGCCACCCTGGTGCCCGACTCCCTGGAACTCGATGAACTCATGGACGAACTGCGCTCCGGGGGGTTGCAGATGGCGCTGGTGATCGATGAGTTCGGCGACCTGGACGGCTTGGTGACCCTGGAGGACCTGGTGGAGGAGATCATCGGGGAGGTCCGCGATGAGCACGACGCCGAGACCGACCCGGTGCACTTCCCCGACGGGTCCTGGGACCTACCCGGCCTGCTGCGGGTTGATGAAGCCAGCGAGATCATCGGACTCGCTCTGCCGGAGGACGAGGCATACGACACCCTGGGCGGGTTGATCGCCGACCGGTTGGGACGGTTGGCCGAGACGGAGGACGATGTCGAAGTGATCAGCGCCGACGTACCCGGCCAACAGCAGATGGTCATCTCCCTGACGGTGCTGGCGATGGATGGCCACCGCGTGGATCGGGTGCGGCTGCGGGTGCTGGAAGCTTATGAACCCCCCGCCCAAGAGGCTGAGAGCGAGGCGTCGGCATGAGCGGGGGCTGGGCCCTGGTGGCCACCATCTTCCTCTTGGTGTTCAACGCCTTCTTCGTCGGCGCGGAGTTCGCCCTGGTGGCTGCCCGGCGCACCAAGGTGGAGCCGCTGGCGGAGGCCGGTAACCGGCGGGCCAAGATCACCCTGCGGGCGATGGAACGGGTCTCGCTGATGATGGCCGGGGCGCAGATGGGCATCACGGTGTGCTCCCTGCTGCTCATGGTGATCGCCGAACCGGCCATCGAACGCGCGGTCTCCGGTCCGCTGGAGAGCATCGGCGTGCCGGAAAGCCTGACCCATCCGATCTCCTTCGTCATCACCCTGGTGCTCATCACGTTCCTCCATGTGGTGCTCGGGGAGATGGTGCCCAAGAACCTGGCCCTGGCGGGGCCGGAGAAGTCGGCGATGTTCCTGGCGCCGGTGCTTTCGGGCATCGTCTGGCTGGTCTACCCCGTCCTGTGGCTGTTGAACGAGTTGGCCAACCTCCTGCTACGGCTGATGCGAGTCAAGCCCAAGCAGGAAGTCACCTCCGCCTTCACCCGCGACGAGGTGTCGGCACTCGTGGCCGAGTCCCGCTCGGGGGGCATGATCGAACTGAGCGACGAACGGTTGCTCCAGGGTGCGCTGCGGTTCGGGGACCGCACGGCCCGGTCCGTGCTGTTGCCGATGGACACCGTCCGCACCCTGCCGGCCGACATCACCCCAGCCGAAGCGGAGGAGATCAGCGCGGAGAGTTTCTCCCGATTCCCCATCCGCGAGCAGGACGGCAGCCTCAGCGGGTACGTGCACTTGAAGGACCTCCTTCAGAACGACCCGGCCAAACGTCGCCGGCCGATCGATCGCAGCATCATCCGGGAACTACCGTCGGTGTCCGTGACCGACTCCCTGGCCGACGTCCAGGAGGTGATGCGCGCTTCCTCTGCCCACCTGGCGCTGGTGCGCGACACCGAGGGTCCCGCGCACCGCACCCCCGTACTGGGCATGGTCACGCTGGAGGATGTGATCGAGGAGTTGGTGGGCGTGATCCGCGATGACTCCCGCCGTCAACACACTGCCTGATCGGCGCGCGTGCGGCCGAGGTTGGAACCGGGCTGGCCCTATGGCGCCATGTTCACCCGAGAGCCGGGCACACCCGAGAGCACCAGGCCACCCGAGATCCGGGAGACCCAAGAACGCCGTGTTCACCTAAGAACGCCGGGCTGACGCTCAGAACATCAGCAGCAGCCGGTCTCCCAGCCCGAACATCGCACCGGCCACCACGGCCAGGTACCACAGGGCGGTCAGCGCCCACCGGTAGCGCACCAGGAAGGTCCTCAGCCCCTGGCCGGCCGGCAGGGCACCGTTCTGAGCGCAGCGCGCGACCGTATGCACGAACAGCGGGATCATCACCAGCCACACCAGCATGCAGTACGGGCACAGCGCGCCGATCTGGGTGAATGACTGGTATTGCAACCAGGTGACGAAGCCGATCCCGAACACGGTGCCCAGCAGCAATCCGCGCCAGAACCAGCGCGGTAGGCGCGCCTGGGTGAAAAGCACGACGGCGATGGTCGCCACCACGGGGAAGGCCACCAGGCCGATGATCACGTTCGGGAAACCGAAGGCGGAGGCCTGCGGGCTGCCCAAGAACGTACCGCAGCCGATCAACGGGTTGATGTCGCAGGCCGGGACGTAGTCGGGGTTGCGTAACAGATTGATGTAGTCCACCGTCAGCGCAATCGACGCCAAGGTGCCCAGCAGCCCGCTAATCAGTAGGAGCAGGGCGTATCCGCGCCCGGCGCCCCCGGTCCGTTCATGTTCGGTGCCTATCGCCGAAACGTGCTCGTCGCCGAGTTCGCCGCCCCCGGCCGCGTTGTCCGGTCCCTCCCCGAGGACGCCGTCATGGCGGTCCTGCGTCGCACTGGTACTCACCGGGTCCCCTTTCCGTGGGTCGCACCCCAAGTATGAAGGACGCCGGCCACAGCGCACAGTGTGGTCCTGATCTCAACTCAGGACTCTTGCTCTTCCTGCTCCCGGATCGCGTCCTCATCCTCGGGCAGGTTCTGGTCCGGCGCGCTGGGGTCGCCCTCCTGCACATCCTCGTCAGGATCGCCGGTTTCGGGGGTGCGCGGTGCGGTCGGGTCCACGAACTCATCGGGAGGGTCAGGGAACTTCACCCACGGGCCGAGCGTCACCGACGTGTCGGGATCGGCGTGGATGAGCCGGTAGTGGGCCGGCTCCCCGCTGGTGAGGTTCCACCGGATCACGGTCATCGCCGCCTGGGCGTTCAGAGGACCTACCGTGGGCTGGCCCAGCGTGGCGCCCGCGGTGGAACTGGAGATGTACTGCACGCCCCAGCCGAGTTGCCACGGGCCGCCCTGGGAGTGCATGTGCCCGGAAAGGTTCAGGGGCACGCACCCGGCCTCCAGCGATTGGCGCCCGGCGTGCGGGGAGTGGATGAGCAGGATGTCCGCCGGGTCGCCCTCATCCTGCAACTCGCAGGCCTGATCGCGCAGACGTTCGCCCATTTGCAGGACGGTTTCGTCGCGTTCAGGACGAGTGCCGGTCCCGATCTCCGTGAGGGTGGGGTCGGTGTCGCCCAGGACGCGCACCCCGGCTACCTCCACCACATCTCCGTCCAGCACGGTCCAACCCCGGTTGCGCTCTTGTTCTCCGGTCAGCACCGAGTCGTGGTTTCCGTCGGCCACGATCACCGGCAGGTCCGACGTCGGCGGCAGCGCATCCGCGAAGGCGTTCACGCAGAAGGACTCCACCTCCGTTCCGCTCATCACAGTGTCGCCGGCGTTGAGGATGGCGTCTGCTTCGGACAGTTCGGCCGCCGTGGCGATCACCGGCGCCATGCCCACGTTGCAGTGCAGGTCGGCGATCATCAGGAATGTGGCGTACTCCGCCTCCGGGTCGCTGAACACCTGCGCTCCCGTGGCGTGCTCGTCGGGGGCGGGATCACCCCCTTCATGCTCGGCCCCGCCCTGCTCCGCCTCGCTCTGCTCGATACCGTCCTCCCCCGCGCCGTCCTGCCCGGCGCCACCCTGCTCAGCGCCGTCCCGCCCGGTGCCACCCTGCTCAGCGCCCTCCCGACCGGTGCCACCCTGGTCCGCGCCGTCCTGTGCGGACTCATCCTCACCGCGCTGCGCGGAGTCCACCGCCGAGGCCGGCCCCTCCGGTGGCGCCAACGGTGCGGGGTCTGCGGCGTAGGCCTCCAGCAGGTTGGTATTCACCTCGGCGTAGAAGCGTTCGTTGTCCTCCACCGCACGCACCACCATGCCGCCGTAGTGGTCCACGATCGTAGCCAGGCGGCCGGTGATCCGCGCCTCCGCCAGCGGCGTGCCCGCCAACACCGGTGAACTACGGCCCTCCAACCCGAAGGACCGGGTCAGGTCACTCAGCGGCAGCACCACCAGCATCACCGCCAACGTGGGCGCCAGGAACGGCACGCCCGGCTGGCGCCACGCGCTCTTCAGCGCCTCGCGCAGCACCCCGTGGGCGGCCAGTCGGCCAAGGGCGATACCCATCAGCAACACGCTCAGGGTGACCACGCCGCGCCCGATCGCATCCTGCACCAAGCCGCGCACGGCGTCGTCGATCGTGGCCTGGGGGTTGGTGAGGAACTGCTCGTACGATCGCACATCCGCCATCAGTCCGGCGATCGGATCCGCATCATCGGTGGTGAGTTGGTCGGGGATCTCGTGCACCAGGACGTACACGCCCAGGTTCGCCGGTGCGGGCGAGTCGATCACCAGCGAGCCCAGCGGCCCCATGTCCACCCGCACCTCGCCGTTCAGCCGGGTGGAGTACTCGGCCACGTGCGGCCCCAAGGAACCGGTGTAACTGGCGGTGGCGACGGCGAAGCCCATCGAGACCAGCAACGCGGCGAGGACGGCGGTGCCCACCCGGATCGCGCGACGGGTGAGCGGTTGCAGGCGGTGCCACCACGCGAATCGACGGCGGGGTGCCTCCGGGGGGTCGGTGACTCCTTCAGCGAGGTGCCCGTTCCCGGTGCCCCGCTGCGGGGGTTGGTCGGTCATGGGTTACTGGTAACTCACGAATTCCGGTTGTGGCTCCACGTCGTATGTTTCCTCCGGGCTCATCAGGGGATCATCTTCGTCGATGAAATTCTTCCATCCCCACGCCACTGCTTCCGGCGCGTCCCGGCGGATCTGCTCCCAGGTGTCGAACTTGGCGTCCACGGGCCCCTGCCCGTCGGCGTGGATCACCACCGCCACCTCCGGACGGGAGGTGTCCAACTCGTCCCGATCACGGATCATCTGCCGTTGGAACTGGTGCAAGATCAACATCTTTTGCGGTAAGTCGTGTGTGCGTACGAAGTCGGCCAAGTAGTCGACCACGTCGTTCACCTCGTTGATTTGCACGTGACCGATCTGCTCCAGGTGCACCTGGTCCCCGGTAAGGCGCCACTCGGGGTCCAACGCGACGCCCACATGGGGGTAGGCCAGCAGGTCCTCATACATCCGGATCTGGTCCAGGAAACTGTTGCGCCCGGGTTGGAAGTCGAGCACGACGTATTGGCCGGCCTCCTGCGCGGCCTCGATCAACGGCTCGAACGTGCTCGGGGACCAGGCGCTGGAGTAGGTGCCGTCCGATCCGGCGGCCGTGGTGGCCACGGTAACGATGATCTCCAGGGCGGGGACCACCTCATCGTCGGTAAGTTCTCGATAGTCCTCGGCGTATTCCTCGGCACGTTCGATGGTGTCATCGGTCCCCTGCTCCCCGAGCACGCCGAGCCTGGAGGTCCGCGGGTGCCCGTACAGGGCCACATACCGTTTGCCGTCGAAGACCTCTTGGCCTCCGCCGGGCAGTTCCACCCCGCTCGCAGCGGTCAGCGCACGCCAACTGAACTCGGTATCGTCACCGAAACTGGTCCCCAGGCCCAAGATGGACTGTGCCTGCGCCGAGGCGTCGATCACCTGCGCGTTCGTGCTGATCTCTTCGGTCAACATCACCTGCGCTCCGGCCGCGCGGGCGATGCCCACGGCCGCTGCCTGCTCCGCGGCCCCGTCGGCGAGCACCAACTGGCCCTCGAGCCGTTCGGTGGGCTCGGTCGGCCGGATCTGGCCGACTTCCTCGGGTGTCTCGGTGCCGGCCGGTTCCAGGTCGAGCACCTGGCCAGGTTCCAGACCCGCCAATGCCTCCAAATAGTCGGCCGGGGCCTGCTCCTGGCCGTCCTCGGGCGCCGGCTCGCCGCCGTCGGTACCGTCCTCGGTTTCCGCGTCGCCGTCCTGGGCGGTCTCACCGTTCTCGGCCCCTCCCCCGTGCTCCCCCGGCTCCTCGTTCTGCGTATCGGTCGCCTCGGCGGTCTCGGAGCCGGAATCCTCGGAGGCGTCTTCCTGCACCGCGTCGTCCTGGTCGGCGCCATCCGGGTCAGCGCCATCCTGGTCGGTGCCATCCTGGCCGTTCGCCTCGGGATCCTCGGGAGGATCCTCATCCGCGTCGGAATCCGCATCCTCCGCAGCCTCGGCTTGTGCGTCGCCGGAGTCCTGATCATCGACGGCGCCGGCTGCAGCGTGCGCCACGCTCACCTCGGTCAAGTCCAGGCCGAGGATCTCGCCCAGTTCCTCCGGGTCCTGGGGAGCGGGCACGATATCCAGGCCGGTGACATCGAACTCCAGCACGTCCACCGCCCCCACGGTCAACGCGGAGTGGGTACTCAGGCGCACCAGTTCTGTCTCCACGGCCAGACCGCCCCCCTCGGCTCCGGTCAGCAGCAACGGTGCACCGGCAGCCGTGGCGATCGAAGCCGCCCGGGCCACGGCCTCCTCGTCGTCGTGTGGCGCGAGGATCACCATGTGTGCGGAGGCGAAGTACCGTTCACTTACCTGCAGGGCCATCTCCACCGGATCGTTGGAGGCCAGCAGCGTCGGGGTCTCACCGGGATCGTGGGTGGTGGCGATCTGCGGGGGCGGCGGTGCCGGGGCGGTGGGCTCCGGATCCAGGTCGACCCCGCCGGTGCACCCGGCCAAGAGCAACCCGGCAGCAGCCAGCATCGCAAGGCTCCTGGTCGGGCTCGGCACGCGGGTGCTCCTTCGGTCGGGTTTGCTCACGCCACCTACCGCGTCCACTGTACGTGGCGCGCATGGCCCAGTCCGTACCACTGCCCCGCGCCCGACATCTCAGTCCGGACGGGCCTGCTTGCGCAGTGCAGCCAGTTCCCGGCGCGAGGCCGTCATCCGGTGAAGCAGCAACGCCAGCGCGGTCCCCACCACTAACGTCACCACGGCACCGATCAGGGTGGCCAACCGGAAGTTGGGCGCCTGCACGATCATCAGCGTGCGTGCGGACCGGGTGCGTTCCGAGGCACCGATCGCAACGGCGAGAGTGAGCAGGTTCGGCAGGAGCAGCAGGACCGCGGCCACCCCGATCCCCACCCGCACTTTCCAGGCCCACCGCACACGCAGCGCCACCACCGCCAGGAGCAGCGGGATGAGCGTGAAGGTCACCCCGTAGAACAGACCCCACAACGTACCGGCAGCCGGCACACCGTCCACCTGCCGACCGACCGTCTGGGCCCACCACGTCGGCAACGTGGCGGCTGCGATCACCAACAGCAACACCAGCAGCAACGCGCTGCCGAGCACGACCGCTGAGGTACGCAGCCACGCCGGCGGCACGTCACTGCGGGGACGTTCCTGGCCATCGCGAGGCTGGACCTGAGCGTCACTGGAGCGGCCCTGGGTTCCCTTGGTGCCCTTGGCGTCCGGCGTGGCCGCATCGGCGTGGTGCGCGCCCCGCGGAGGGCGCTCGACTAGCCCCGGGCCGGGGTCCATGGCCTCCGCGTTCGAAGGCGCGGCCCCCGGCGCGTGCTGACCGGGGTGCACCTCACCACCTGCGAGGCGGTCGTCGTCGTCCCTGTTCTTCCGCGATGGCATGGCACCATCCTGGCATCGATCAGACCAGGGAGTCGCGCCACGCGGTGTGCAATTGGGCGAACTGACCCCGCCCGGCGACCAGGTCGTCCGGGCTGCCGTCCTCGATCACCCTGCCGTCGTCCATCACCAATACCCGATCCGCGATCGCCACGGTGGACAGCCGGTGGGCGATGATCAACGACGTGCGGTCGGCCAGCAGCGTTTGCAGGCCGCGCTGCACCAGCCGTTCACCCGGGATGTCCAGGGAACTGGTCGCCTCATCCAGGATGAGCACCGCCGGGTCGGCCAGGAACGCCCGGGCGAAGGAGATCAACTGGCGCTGCCCGGCGCTGACCCGGCCACCGCGTTTATTGACGTCGGTGTGGTACCCGTCGGGCAGTTCGGAGATGAACTCATGGGCACCCACCGCGCGCGCAGCGGCCTCGATCTGCTCGTCGGTGGCGTGGGGGTTGCCCAGGGCAATGTTGTCGCGCACCGAGCCGGAGAACAGGTAGGCCTCCTGGGTCACCATCACCACCGCGCGACGCAGATCCGTGGTGGAGACCTTCCGGATATCCACCCCGTCGAGCGTCAGGGTGCCGGAAGTGACGTCGTAGAATCGGGCGATGAGTTTGGCCACCGTGGACTTGCCCGCGCCGGTGTGGCCCACCAGGGCAATCGTCTGCCCGGCCGGGATGTGCAGGTTCAGTTCGGACAGCACCACCGGCCCGTCGCCGTAGGCGAACGTCACCCCGTCGAACCGCAAATCACCCTTGGGGTTGCGAAGCGGCACCGGGTCGGGGTCCTGGCGCACCGTGGGGACCTCCTCCAGTAGCCCGGAGATCTTCTCCAGCGCGGCCGCGGCGGACTGGAAGGAGTTGTAGAACATTGCCATCCGGGTGATGGGCTGGAAGAACCGGTTGGTGTACAGCAGGGTTGCCACCAACACGCCCACCTCCATCGACCCGTCCAACACGCGGAACCCGCCGATGGCCAGCGCGGTGGCCACCGTGAGGTTGCCGATCAGTTTCAGCGCCGGATCGTAGACGCCGGTGAGTCCCATAGTGCGGGCGGTGTTCTCCCGGTATTGCTCGGCAAGATCGCCGTAGGTGCGGTTGTTCGCCCGCTCCCGGCGGAAGGCTTGCACGGCGCGGATCCCGGTCATGTTCTCCACGAAGTTCACGATCAGCCGTGCCGAGGCCGTGCGTTGCTGGCGGTACAGCACTTGGGACCGCAGTTGGAACCAACGGGTGATCGCCCACACCGGCCCGACCGCCACCGCCAGCACCAGTCCGGAGCGCCAGTCCAGCAGGAACAGCGACACCCCGGTGAACGTCATGAACAGGAAGCCCTGGGCAAGTGACACGATCCCGGAGTCCAGCAGTTGTTTCAGCGCATCCAGGTCGGAGGTCTGGCGGGCGATGATGCGACCGGAGGTGTAGTTCTCGTGGAACTCCAGACTCAAGCGCTGGGTGTGCCGAAACACTCGTTGGCGCAGGTCCAACAGCACCGCCTGGGACACCTTGGCGGCCAGGCGGATGAACGCCGCGGTGCACACGCCGGCCACGATCGCGGTGAGCACGTAGACGCTGCCGATCACGGCGGGAATGAGCCAGTTGCCCTCCTGGGCAGCGGGGATCCCGTGGTCGATGGCCAGCGCAACCAGCGCAGGGCCAGCCACCCGGGCGGCCTGGGCCACGACCACCACCGCAACGGTGAGGGCGAACAACCCCCACATCGGGCGCAACAAATCCTTGAGCAGGCGCAGGGAACGACGGCGTACCGCCTTGGACCGGGCACGGTCCAGGTTGTACTCCTCCTCCCCCGCGGTGCCGATCGGCACGTTCGCCGACGCGCCCCTCATCGGCGCACCTCCTGGTCCCGGCTGTCCCGGACGGGCGCGGCGCGGTCGATTGGCTGATAGTCGCCGTCGGCGTCGAAGCCGTCGTCCTCGGCGGCAGGGCGGGGTGCGCGGTCGAAGGACAGCTGCTGCTGGTCGTACTCCTCCTGCTCGCGCTGGTACTGCTCGTCGGCCACCAAGGAGGAGATCACGAACCGGTAGTGCTCGTTGTCGGCCAGCAACTCCGAGTGGGTACCTACGCCCACGATCTTGCCCTCCTGCAGCACCGCGACCCGGTCCGCCAGCGCCACGGTGGAGGGCCGGTGCGCCACGATCAGCGTGGTGGTCTCCTGTAGTTCGACGCGCAGGTGGGAGGTGACCGCTTCCTCGGTGGACACATCCAGGGCGGACAGCGGGTCATCGAGCACCAACACGGTGGGCCGGGCGGCGACCGCGCGGGCCAGCGCCAAGCGTTGACGCTGCCCACCGGACAGGCTCAGCCCCTCCTCCCCGATAACGGTGTCCACACCCTCGGGCAGGTGGTAGGCGAACTGGGCCTGGGCCACGGTCAGCGCTCGGTCCAGATCGGCGTCGGTGTCCTGGCCCTGGGGGGCGCCCATCAGCACGTTCTCCCGTACCGAGGCGGAGAACAAGGTGGAGTCCTCGAACGCGATCGACACCAAGGTGCGCAGGTGGTGACGGGTCATGTCCCGTACATCCACACCGTCGATCCGCACTGCTCCGCCAGTGACGTCGTACAACCGGGGCACCAGGGACACCATGGTCGTCTTACCGGAGCCGGTCAGGCCCACCAGCGCCATCGTCTCCCCGGCACGGATCTGCAGGTCGATCCCGGCGAGTACCTCCTCCCGAGCAGACTCCACGGGTTGGTCCGGCCGGCCCTGCGGGACCGGCTGCACGAGCGGCGCGTCCGGGAAGTGGAAGCGTACGCCGTCGAACCGCACCTGCCCGCGCGGGTTGCTGATCTTCTTGGGCTTAGCCGGGTCGGTCACGCTGTTGGGGGTGTCCAACACCTCGAAGTACCGGTCCACCGCCGTTTTCGCCGTGAGGCTCATCGCCATCAGTTCGCCCACCTGCTCCACCGGGCCGGCCATGATGGCCGCGGTGGCGAAGAATGCCACCAACGCCCCCACGCTCACGTTGCCGTTGGTGACCAGCCAGATACCGATGAGCACGGTGATGCCCAGCACCACTTCCGGGATGGTGGTGATGGCGAAGGAGAACGCGGACATCGCCCGAGCCTTGCGGATCTCGGTGCGGCGCAGTTCGTCTGCTTCGGCGGAGAAGGAGTGGTAGGCCTCCCGGGCGCGGCCGAAGGCTTTGAGTACCCGGATCCCGTGCACCGACTCCTCCACGGTGGTGGCCAGGTCACCGGCCTGGTCCTGGGAAAGCCGGGCGATGTGGCGGAACTGCCGGGAGAACCGGAAGGACAGGTAGATCACCGGTAGCGCGCCGAGCAGGAAGACCACCCCGAGCACGCCCCCGAGGTTGATCATCAGGTAGGTGCCCACCGCGATCGTGGTGGCGTTCACCACCAGCATGACGACGCCGAAACTCAGGAACCGGCGCAACGTACCCAGGTCGGTCATGGACCGGGACAGCAATTGGCCTCCGGCCCACTGGTCGTGGAAGCCCACCGGAAGGTCCTGCAGGTGGGTGAACAGGCTCATCCGCAGGTCGGCCTCCACCCGGGTACCGGGCACCAGGATGAACCAGCGACGCAGCGCGATCAGCACGGCCTCCAGCACCCCAAGGCCGGCGACCATCGCGACCGCGATCCACACCCCGGAAGTCTCTCCGCTTTCCACCGAGCCCAGCAGCGGTTCGTTGACCGCCCACTCCAGCACCTGGGGCACCATGAGCGCGGCCAGACTGGCGCCCAGCGCGCACAGCATCCCGGCGATCAGGCGAGGCAGTGCGGGCTTGAGGAAGGGAAGCAGGCGCGCCAGCGTGGCCAGCACCGAGGAGTCGGTGGTGGCGCGGGTGCGGGATGATCCGGTGGCCGCGCGGGCTTTGGACCCTCGCTCGGGGGCTGACGGGGTGGTACTGGGGACGGTGCTGGTGGGACGGTGACGTGGTTCGGGTTTGCCGCTCATGGGGCTTCGCACGCGCGCGCAGGCACGGACAACATCACGAAGGAGTCGACCTCCAGGGGACGGAACGGGACCCGCACATGTGGGCGGGCCGCCGACATAGTGTACGCGTTCTTACGCGGTTTCGCTCTTGGCCTCGGAACTCTCGTCCTTGGCGCCGGAGTTCTTGTTCTTGCGGGACTGGGCCACGCTGCGCCGGAGGGCCTCCATCAGATCCACCACCTCGGCGCCCTCTTCTTGTGCGACCTCGGGCGTCTCCACCGCTTCCCCGCGTTCCATCTTGGCCTCGATGAGCGCCCGCAATTCCTTCTGGTACTCGTCGGTGTAGTTCTCCGGTTCGAAGTCCGACTCATAGGAGGAGACGAGTTGGTTGGCCATCTCCATCTCCTTCTTGGACACCTTGACCTCTTCGGTAGTGGCGGCGAAGTCCGGCTCGCGGATCTCATCGGCCCACAACAGGGTCTGGAGCATCAGCACGTTCCCGCGCACGCGCAACGCCGCCAGCCGGGTTTTCTGCCGCAGCGTGAAGGACACGATCGCGGTGCGGTCCGTCTCCTCCAGGGTGCGGCGCAGCAGTGCGTAGGACTTGCTCATCTCCCCCGGCGGCGCGAGGTAGTAGGCGTTGGAGAACATGATCGGGTCCACCTGGGCGGAGGGCACGAACTCCAGGATCTCGATCTCCTTGGTGCGTTCGGCCGGCAGCGAGGCGAAGTCCTCATCGGTGAGGACCACGGTGGTTTCGCCCTCGGTGTATGCCCGGTCGATATTCTCGTACGGCACCACCTGCTCGCAGACCTCACACTTGCGTTGGTAGCGGATGCGCCCGCCGTCGGCGTCGTGGACCTGCCGGAGGCGCACGTCGTGGGATTCGGTGGCGCTGTAGACCGAGACGGGCACATTCACCAGACCGAACGTCAGCGAGCCTTTCCAGATCGAGCGCATTACCGAGCCTCCTTTCGTTGGTCAGTCAACACCACCAACGGGCCGAAGGCGAGAGATATCGGCCGGTCGGGCTGCGCCGAGCGCCGACGGCGGTGCCCGAGCAGGTGCTGCCATCAGCGCAGACGGCGGTGCTCGCCCGGGCATCGGGCGTCCCAGATGGCAGAGCGACTACGCCGTCGGGCTACCTTGACACGGCGCGCAGAACGCACGGTTCGCCCGCTGGAAAGCCGTGATGATCGCCATGCAGCGTTCGGGCGCGGCAGCAGCCCGGACGGGGTGCTGGCCTGTCGCAGTAGCCCCGGCGCGCCCCAGCCAGCACGATAGGCACCATGGCTCGTGCGGAAACGGTGGTCGACGTCGATGGGCGCCGCCTGCGCATGACCAACCTGGACAAGGTGCTTTATCCCCAGACCGGGACGACCAAGGCCGACGTCGCTCGTTACTACGCGCAGGTAGCCGATGTGATGGTGCCGCATTGCACCGGTCGGCCGGTCACCCGGAAACGGTGGGTCGACGGGGTAGGAACCGCGCGCCGACCCAAGGACGCGTTCTTCAGCAAGGACCTCGATGCCGGCACACCATCGTGGGTGACTCGGGTCGCCGTCCAGCACTCCGACCATGTCAACACCTACCCGGTGGTGGATTCCCGTGCCACGCTCACATGGTTCGCACAGATCGCGGCGTTGGAAGTACACGTGCCGCAATGGAGAGTGGACTCCAGCGGTCAACCGATGAACCCGGACCGGCTGGTCCTGGATTTGGACCCGGGGCCGGGAGTGGAACTGACTACCGTGGCTCACGTCGCGGACTTGGTGCGGGAGATTCTGGCCGGGATGGGCATGGATAGTTATCCGGTGACCAGCGGGTCCAAAGGCATCCACATGTACGCGCCACTGGACGGCTCCATCACCTCCGACCAGGCCAGCGCATTGGCGCGGGAACTGGCTCGGAGCCTGGAGGCAGATCACCCCGACCTGGTGCTGTCGAAGATGGCGCGTGCCGCCCGGGCCGGGAAGGTGTTCCTCGACTGGTCCCAGAACAACGCGAAGAAGACCACCGTTGCGCCCTACTCGTTGCGGGGCACGGCCCTTCCGCGGGTAGCAGCCCCGCGCACCTGGGAGGAACTGCGCGACCCGGCGCTGCGGCAGTTGGCACCCGAGGACGTCCTCGCACTGTTGGAGGAACGCGGAGATCCCATGGCGGCCCTCGGAGTGAAGGACGCCGCGGTGCCGGCTCCGGACCGGCTGGCCAAGTACCGGTCCATGCGTGATGCGTCCCGGACCCCCGAGCCAGTGCCATCCGGTCGGGCACCGGAGGACCACGAAGGCGGCCGGCCCACGTTCGTGATCCAGGAGCATCACGCTCGCCGACTGCACTGGGATTTCCGGTTGGAGCGCGAAGGGGTGCTGGTGAGTTGGGCGCTACCGAGAGGTGTGCCGACCTCGTCCAAACGCAACCACTTGGCGGTGCCCACAGAGGACCACCCGCTGGAGTACGCCTCCTTCGCCGGCACGATACCCAAGGGCGAGTACGGCGCCGGCGAGGTGACCATCTGGGACCGAGGGACTTACGAGACCGAGAAATGGCGCGAGGGTGAGGAGGTTATCGTCACCCTCACCGGGGCCGAGGACGGCGGCCTCGCCACCTCCGGGCCCGGCCAGGTAAGTCGGTTCGCCCTCGTGCGCACCGGGGGCGAGCGTGACCAGTGGCTCATCATCCTCACCAAGAAGCAGCCGGACCCGGCCGAACCGGACACCCGCGACACCTCCCGCGGACCGAGCCGTTCCCAGCAGGAAGCGGGGCAAGCGGAGGCTCAGCCGGGTGCGAGGCCGCGCACGGCCGACGACGCGCGCCCTCCCGCCGGCGCCGAGCCGGACGCGCCCCCATGGGCCGAGCCGGAGGCGCCCCCTCCGGCCTCCGAGCTGGACGCAGCCCCTCCGGCCTCCGAGCCATCCGAGCCGTCCGAGCCGCCCGGGCCGCCCGAGCCATCCGAGCCGTCCGAGCCCTCCCTGCGCGCCGAAGACGCCGCGAGGGTACCCCCGACGACGACAGCGACTCGCGCTGAACCGTTCACCCCGTTCACTCCGATCGCGCCGATGCTGGCGACAGCCGGGACGCTTGCGGACGTGGGCTCTGAGGGGTGGGCCGCCGAGATGAAGTGGGATGGCGTGCGCGCGGTCGTGCACGTCCATGACGGTCTCGTGCGAGTCTTCGGCAGGTCCGGGTTGGAGACCACGGAGCAGTACCCCGAACTAGCCGAGGTCGCAGACCTCGTGCACGCCCGTTCAGCCGTGCTGGATGGCGAGATCGTCGCTCTGGATCCCCAGGGCCGGCCCAACTTCGGCCGATTACAGCCTCGGATGCAAGCAACTGGACGCCAAGTGGCCGCGGCGATGCGTCAGCAACAAGTGCACGTGATGTTCTTCGACGTGCTGGCGATGGACGGTCATGACCTGACGGGATTCCCGTACCACCAACGCCGCACGCTGCTGGAGGAGTTGGTGTCTG
>Ga0209487_1002159_pt1 | contig 16147 bp, 14 predicted proteins | sample Poulit2012_FD_187524 | JGI IMG/M metagenome (GOLD analysis project Ga0209487, IMG submission 187524) | Agricultural soil microbial communities from Georgia to study Nitrogen management - Poultry litter 2012 (SPAdes) (version 2) | ecosystem: Environmental > Terrestrial > Soil > Agricultural land...
CATAGCGCCAAATGAAGAAATAGCTCGGTCAGGGGGTGGGCGCCCAAAGCCCAAGCACATAGGGCAAATAATAAAGACAAAGGGGTGGCAAAGGTACCCAGTAAGGTAATGGCATAAAGGTTGGAAATAACGGATACCAAAGAAAATTCAGAAAAATACCAAACTAAAATCGGCCAGAGCAACAAAGTAATAATGAGCTGCCATACTCCGAATTGATAAAGGGTGGTACGGCGCTGCTGCCAGGCAGTGCGTACGATTTGCCCGCCCTTTTGACCTGACCATTGAAAACAAGCAAGAAGCACGGCCACAGCCCCAAAGGAAAGCCAAAAACCACTTGATAGCATTGCCCATGGGTCAAAGACCAATACCACTAAAGCAACACCAGCTAATAACTGCCAACGACTTAAAGAGATGCCCGTCAAATAATTCAGCACCACCAAAAAAAGCATAAAAAAGCTGCGCCGTGTAGGCACCCCCCAACCGGCAATTGCGCTATACAGCGCAGCAATACCAACAGCAGTGATGCCGCCCCAAAAGGCAGCGGGACGCCAGCGCAAAAGCCACCTTGTGCCTAAAGGGGTGCGTTTAAATAGGTGGGTGACCAGTAGGCCCAAACTACCAGCCACCAGACTGATATGTGTTCCACTAATGGAAATCAGATGAGTAAGGCCGGCACGATTAAAGAGCTGCCAATCTTCATCGGAAAACGAAGAACGATCACCAAGGGTCAAAGCCTGTATTACCTTGCCCCATGGCTGCTGTTCTAAAAAAGGTGCCATGGCAGTTTTTAACTTGCCCCGCCATATTTCTGCTTGCAAAAACCAATGGCCAGGCCCGGCGCGGCCTAGCCAGGAGTCCAGAGGCCACCCCGTATTGTCCTCGCTGAGCCACAAATCATCAGCAGTCAATCTTTGGGGCTCACCCCGCACCGTAGCCAAGGCGCGCCACCCCTGCGCAAAGGCATATTGCTCATAATCAAAGCTATTACGGTTATAAGTGCCATGGGGGGAACGCAGCACAGCTGTGATCTGCCATTTTTCTCCAGGACTGATGGCAGGAAATTCATACGGAACAGGCTGCCGATAGGGACCACCCCAATCTGGAGCATACCAACGCACCAATAAGGTGCCCGGCACCTGATCAGGTCGGGCAGCCAAGACACGGGCAACAAATTGAACACTGCGCGCTCGTACCTCGGGCAAACTTTGGACTTCTATTTGCAAACGGAAAATGCGATTTTCCTCGGCAGCTGGTAATTGTTCCGCCAAGCGCCACAAGATTTGCATACTGCCAAGCGCGTAGCTACTTAATGCACCTGCTACGATCATCATCACAATGCCAGGCCAGGGAGACGACACCAGTCGGCGCACATAGCACAGCACACAGATAAGCACAACGCCCAAAGCAATTAGCCCAACCGTCGCCCTGCCCGTTATCTGGCTCTGCTGATGAGTGAACCAAAGGGCAATAAAAAAAGAAAAACTGAAGAGATAAAAGCGCGTGCCTTTCGCCATTTCGCTAGCATAGCGAAATGGGCTAAGAAAATGGCTTTGAACGGCGAATTACTATAGGAGGGAAAATGCCTAGTGGGTTAGCTTAAGGTGTGCCGCCAAGCGTGGCAAAACCTGCAATGCATTGCGCGTAGTTTGGGATTCCACCTGGGGCAAAGGGGCTGACCTCAATTGGGCCAGCAGTTGGGCGCAGCCCGCGACATGACAGGGTTCATTGCGTGGCGCCTGCCCCTCATGGGCGGTCAACCAGGCTGGTGGAATATCGGGGGCGTCCGTTTCCAGCACAATGGCCTCAAGGGGCAGCTGGGTGGCTAATCGGCGAATCTGCTTGGCGCGCGTAAAAGTCATGGCGCCACCAAACCCCAGAGCAAAGCCCGCTGCCAAAAAGCGCTCTGCCTGTTGAAAGCTGCCGTTAAAGGCATGAGCAATCCCTTTGACCTGCGGATAGCGACGCAGATATTTCAGAATAAGATCCTGGGAACGGCGCACATGCAATAACACAGGCAGGCCAAGCCTCTGAGCGAGCCGTAGCTGCGCAGTATAAAATTTGATTTGTTTTGCCTTCATTTCTGTCGTACGCAGCTCGGGTATAAAAAAATCCAGGCCAATCTCACCCACAGCAACCAGCCTGGGGTCATCCAGCTGGCGGCTCAAAAGGGCTTCCAGCTTGGCCAAATCGGCCTCACTGGCCTGAGGTACAAACATTGGATGAATACCCAAGGCATAATAGCCGCCAGCAAAACTGTAGGCACACTCAATAGTACGGGCCCAACTGCACGCTTCAACAGCAGGGATAACAATGGCTTGGACACCCACCGCCAGGGCCCGCTCGATGACTTGCCGGCGATCGGTATCAAAAGCGCTCATATCCAAATGACAGTGGGTATCAATTAACATATTGAATAGTTAAATGGTTGAATAGCCGATTAGACTTAAGCTTCAGACACTGAGCTTAGCTGGCCTGCTTCCATTAAAAACTGCCGATGAGCCAGGGCAGCCAAGGACTGATCATGTGTGACCAGCAAAAAAGCGGTGCCAGACTGTTCATTCATGCGTTGCAACACCGCAAAGACCTCTTGGGCAGTATGTACATCAAGGTTGCCAGTAGGCTCATCTGCCAGCACACATGAGGGTTTGGTCACCAAGGCTCGCGCAATGGCTACCCGCTGACGCTCTCCCCCAGATAATTGCCCCGGGTAATGCAATAAGCGGTGCTCCAGGCCTACTTGCGCCAGCAGCTCTTGCGCGGCTAAACGCGCAGTGCGCTTTTTTTCGCCCCGAATAATCAAAGGCATGGCGACATTATCAGTGGCATGAAATTCAGGCAACAAATGATGGAATTGATAAACAAAACCAAAATGTTGGTTCCTGAGCCGGCTAAGGGAGTCTTCAGATAACTGGGCCGTATTTTCTTGCTGCACCCAGACACTGCCAGCAGTAGGCCGATCGAGCAAGCCCAAAATATGCAACAAGGTACTTTTGCCTGAACCCGAAGCGCCCATAATGGCTACCATTTCGCCAGCCCGAACATTCAGGTCGACTGCTTTGAGCACCGTTAAAGGCTGCCCCGCATCAAAGAACTGCTTTTCTACTGCTTTGGCCTGCAGTACGATATTTTCATTAATCATAACGCAACACCTGTGCAGGTTGAAGTTTGGCGGCCCGCCAGCTCGGGTAAAGCGTTGCCAGCAAGGATAAAACGAAGGCGGTTACGGCAACGACGGTAATATCGCTCCATTGCGGATTTGAGGGCAAGGTGCTAATAAAATAAACCTGCGGATCGAGGAACTGCACCCCAAATAATTGCTCTATCCACGGCACCACAGTTTCTATATTAAAAGCCAGCAAAGTACCTAACAACACGCCCAGGGCGGTGCCCACAAAACCAATTAACGCCCCCTGTATCAGAAATATTTGTGCGATAGAGCGCGGCGTTGCGCCCAGACTGCGCAAAATGGCAATATCACTTTGCTTGTCTTTAACAGCCATCACCAAGGAAGACAGCAGATTAAATGCGGCCACAGCAACAATCAAAAGCAAAATCAGGAATAACATGCGTTTTTCTGTTTGCACCGCGGCAAACCAGGTCTTGTTGTTTTGGGTCCAGTCTCGCAGCACGCCATATTGGAATAGTTCTTGCTGCAAGGTGCGGGCAACAGCCTGAGCCTGTTGCATATCATCAATACGCAGGCGCAACCCACTTTGGGCCTGCTGGCGAAATAGCCTCAAGGCATCTTCGTAGTTGATAAAAACCAGGCTAGAGTCATATTCATAATGGCCTGATGAATACAATCCCGTCACGGTAAATTGTCGCATGCGCGGGCTAAACCCAGCCGGCGAGACCCCGCCTTCAGGGGCCATGAGCATCAAATTATCCCCAACCTGAACGCCAAGCAAATGGGCCAGCTGTACGCCTAACACAATACCGTAACCCTCGGAGGTTAACTGCGCGAGGCCGTCATCGAGCATTTGCTTTTGTAAATCAGAGACCTCGGCCTCTACCTTCGGGTCTATACCTCGTACTTGTACACCGCGCAAACGATCACCGCGCAATACCATGGCTTGCGCGGAAACAAAAGGAGCCGCTCCCTGTACCCGTTCATTTTTCAGGGCTTGTTTGGCAATTTCTGGCCAATTCATTAAGCGCTCCTGTGCCGCTTGGTTAGCCTGCGGCTGCAAAAAAAGCTCAATGTGAGGCAATACCGATAACATCCGGTCGCGTACCTGAGTTTGGAAGCCATTGACCACAGAAAGCACTACAATAAGGGCCGCTACACCCAAAGCGATGCCGATCATGGAAGAACCGGCGATAAACGACACGAAGCGATCGCCTTGTTTGGCTTTGCGAGCGCCCCGGCTAAGCCCTGCATAGCGGGCGCCCACCCAAAATTCATACCGCATAATATTAGTCACCGCTAATGAAACAATTAGATTCGCAAACCCCACCCCTTATCATTACAGGGGCGTTATTCCAACGAAATCATGCTCAAGCCTTGTGGCCCATGATGCAAACCCATACGCCTCGTCTGTGCCAATGGCTAGCAGAAAGCCGAGCGCAGACCATTGCGCTGGATGAGCCGCGCGGGCGTTGTACCGCTCATGAAGCCTTCGTTTTACGGCAGTGTGGCTTTAAGCCCCAAGATAAACAAAGTCTAAGCACAGGCATGGCGCTCATATTAGCATTGGAAAGCCCCCTGTGGCAGCAATTGCCCGCAGAAAATCCTGTTTGGGTGACAGAATTGGTGCATATGGCACCGGAGCGCGAAGGGGCTAGCCTGATTCCCGGCCGTCTGTTATCCATCGAAACTGACGAGAGCCAGGCTCTGTTGGAAAGCGTACAGTCTCTGCTGGAAGGAACTGACTTCCATCTACACCCATTGAATAACACGCGCTGGCTACTACAAACTTCAGCGCAAATGCCCGCTAATCCGGTTACCGCTGAGCTCGCCTTTCAAACCACAGTGCAAGACTGGTGGGATACATCCACCAAGGGCCGGACATGGCGCCAGTGGGCGAATGAAGTACAAATGCTATGGTTCACACATCCAGTCAATGAGCGACGGCAAAAAAATGGCTTACTGCCCATCAACGGCCTATGGCTGATGGGTGGTGCCGCACCGAAGCAATTATCCCCCGCCCCACCAGCTTTTCCGAAAATCATCTATGATCTGGAAGCCGCCTTTCGTGAGCAGGACTGGTCTGCCTGGTTGCAGGCCCTAGTCAAGATTGAGCAACAGTGGTTCGCCAGCCCGCCAGCCGAGGTGGTCTTGGCGGGCGCTCACGGCTATCTGCATGCTACCCACCAACGCCAAACATCAAAATGGCGTCAATTTTTTACCCGTAAAAAAACAGGACAACTATGCTGGCTCGACCCGTTTTAAAATCACGCCCCGCAGACACGCAAACCGCACAGTCGCTTATCGAACAAGGGCTGCATCCCTTGGTAGCGCGACTATTTGCTGCCCGCGGAGTGCGTAGTCGAGCCGAAACGCAATTCCGCTGGGCGCATTTATTAGCACCCCAGCAACTGCATGACAATGGCAAGGCCGCCCGCCTATTGGCAGATGCCATAGAAGCCCAGCAACGCATCCTGATCATTGCAGATTATGACTGCGATGGTGCTACCGCCTGCGCGGTAGGCATGCGGGCCTTGAATGCTCTGGGTGCTGATGTGGATTTTCTGGTACCGGATCGCTTCAAAACAGGTTATGGGCTTTCCCCTGCAGTTGTTGAACTAGCATTGCAGCACCCCAATGGGGCGCCAGATATATTACTTACGGTGGATAATGGCATTGCCAGCATCGATGGGGTACAAGCAGCGCAGGCAGCGGGTATGGAGGTCATTGTGACTGATCACCACCTGCCCGCCGATCAATTGCCCAGGGCCGCGGCCATCGTCAATCCCAATCAGCCAGCCTGCAACTTCCCCTCCAAGCATCTGGCTGGGGTTGGGGTTATTTTTTATCTGATGTTGGCCCTGCGTGCAGAAATGCGCGCGCGAGGGGTATTCGAGGTTGCCGACCAACCAAAATTTGAGTACCTGGCTGATTTAGTCGCCCTGGGCACCGTAGCAGACGTGGTACCCCTAGATAGCAACAATCGGATTTTGGTTGCCCAAGGGCTAATGCAAATCCGTCGGGGCCATATGTCAGCCGGGATAGCGGCCTTATTCAAAATTGCCGGCCGCGATCCGCAACGTGTACATGGCTTTGACTTGGGCTTTGCCATTGGCCCGCGTATCAATGCTGCCGGTCGTTTGGCTGATATGAGTTTGGGTATTCAATGTTTATGCACGGACGATCCTGATGAGGCTTTGGCTTTGGCACATGATTTGGATGCCATTAACCGCGAGCGCCGCACCATCGAACAGACCATGCACGAGCAGGCGCTGGCTGCGGTGGCAGAACAAACCCAACTTAAACCCCAGGCAACGGTCTGCGTTTACGAGCCAAACTGGCACCAAGGTGTGGTTGGGTTGGTGGCGGGTCGTTTAAAAGAAAAATACTGGCGCCCTACCATCGCCTTTGCCCAAGGTGATAATCAAGAGCTCAAAGGCTCAGGGCGCTCTATACCAGATGTGCACATGCGCGATACCCTGGATCTGGTCTATAAACGTTACCCAGGCCTGATACAGAAATTTGGCGGCCACGCCATGGCTGCCGGCTTAAGCATTCACCAAAGGGATTTTGACAACTTCCAAGCGGCCTTTGAGGAAACAGTGCGTAGCCTGACAGGGCGCACTGAGTTTGACCCCGTCATTGAAACCGATGCTTCCCTTGAAATTGAATATTGCACTTTGGAAATGGCCCAATTGCTGCAACAATATGTCTGGGGCACCGGTTTCCCCCCTCCAGTTTTCCACGATCAATTTCGGGTGCTGGATCAACGGGTGCTCAAAGACAAGCACCTGCGCTTGCGACTAGAGCGCGGGGGGCAGCAATTCGAGGGCATCTGGTTTAATCGGCCCACCCCGCTGGGCAACGAGGTCGAATTGGCTTATCGCTTGGACGAGAACCATTGGAATGGACAGTCGCGCTTGCAGCTCATGATCGAGTACGGTTACGAGCTTTAGTCGCCAACTGTTGTGTGTGACTGGAAAAGCGGGATGAATAAATAATGCCGCCCACAATCAACACAAAAGCAACGGCGTGATACAGACGCGGCCGGTCGCCGATAAACACAGTTGAGAACAAGGCGGCAAAAAGAGGCATTAAATTAGCAAAGAACCCCGCCATCGCCGGTCCGACCCGGCGCACCCCCTCGCCCCAACAACGAAACGCTATGATGGCAGGCCCTATGGCCACATAAAGAATGGCCAACAGCAAACCGGGCGACCAATCGATATGGGCATCCTGTATTTGCCATTCGCCCACGGTAAAGAGCGCAGACCAAAACACCCCAAAAAACACCTGAGCCAATAACATGCGGGCCCAGTGCCCTTTAATGCTGGGCGGATCTTTGGCCAGGCTTAGCAACCAACTATAGAAGGCCCAGGCCACAGTGGCTAGCAACATGTAAATATCGCCGGGCACAAATTGCAAATGGACCAGCTGTTGCAGGTCACCGCGGACCAAAATCACCAATACCCCGACCAAAGACAACAAGGCCCCAAGCAGTTGATGAACATTAATGCCGGCATGAAAAAACAAACGCCCCACAATCAGCATCCAAATGGGCATGCTGGCGCCGACCAGAGTCACATTAATGGGCGTAGAGCTGTGTAGTGCCAAATATTGCAGGGCATTATAAAGACCGACGCCCAATAAACCCAGGGCCGCATAATAGCGCCAGTGGGCCCATAAGGCACTTTTGGGTGCCAGTACCTCGCGGGCAATGAAGGTCAAAATAATGCCAGCCAGCAACCAGCGAATGAAGTTCAGTGTGATGGGCGGGATCTGTGCATAGATCATCTTGCCCACAACCGCATTGCCTGCCCACAGCATGGTGGGCAAAACCAGTAAAAAAATGGTGCCAGGGGTTAGTCTTTGATTCATGTTCGAAATCAGCTGAAAATTGCTCCCCAAAACTAGCACCCTTACCTGGTTTCGCCAAGCTATCCATCGGTTAAATTTGACAAAGTGGACATTATCCACTAAAATCAACGGGTTAATAGTTTGGCTATTATTTTGGTTTGCTTTTTAGAGCGGGCGCATTGCACCGCGATCAGCATGACAGCGCCTAGGGCTTTTTAGCCTACGGTTTTGCTTTTTGGGCCTTGTAGGGGTCAAGCATACCGGCGCTGGTCCTTTTTGCTTTAGACTTTTCCCCCTTTTCTATTAAGCGCCTTGCAGTGGCCTGCCATCTGCCCTGTCTTGCCGCGCGCGCAAACCCCGCGTCAATGCCACCCGATGGCCATTAATTTCGTCAGCTGGTTGTGCTGGTTTTACAGGTTAAATTCATCACTGCAGCTATAGCCCGCCAATTTGTCCAGCGACTGGTCTGGCGCCATGTCTGGCCCACACCGCTAAATAGCCAACTTTAAAGCCTGTTCTTAATATTGGATAGGCCAATTGATTTGTCGATTTTTTGTTTAATTTTATGAGGATATCTGCCTATGTCTAAGGACTTGATTGAAATGCAAGGTTCAGTGACCGAAGTTTTACCTGATTCTCGCTATCGCGTCGTACTTGAGAATGGCCACCCAGTAATTGCCTATTCAGGCGGCCGCATGCGTAAGCACCACATACGTATCTTGGCCGGTGACAAAGTGACCCTTGAAATGTCTCCCTACGATCTAACCAAGGGCCGCATTACCTACCGCCACCTGCCCAAACGCAATCCTAAAAATTCCTAACCGCCTGGTTGTGTGTTTGCCCTTAGTGTTTTAAAGCTAAAAAAGGTAAAATCTTATTTTGTTTGTCTTTACCACTTAATTGACACACCGATCATGGAACACGAAAGCATCAACCAAACCAAGGCCCAAATCCAAGACTACCAACAGCGTAGTCACGACCTACGGAGGTTTCTTTGACTACGAGCTAAAACATGCTCGCCTCCAGGTCGTTTTAGCCGAATTCGAAGATCCCAATCTCTGGGACGATCCCGAACGCGCCCAGACTTTGGGCAAAGAGAAAAAAAGCCTCGAAGATGTCGTTTTAGCCCTGGATGATATTAATAACCATCTGAACGATGCTGCCGAGCTATTCGAGCTAGGACAAATGGAAAGCGATCTCGATGTTTTACAGGCAGTTAACGATGATCTAACTGCGCTTGGCCGACAAATCGAGGCGCTTGAATTTCGGCGCATGTTTTCTAACCCGGCTGATCCCCTCAATTGCTTTATTGATATTCAAGCTGGCGCTGGTGGCACCGAAGCCCAGGATTGGGCCTCCATGCTGTTGCGCCAATATCTGCGCTATGCTGAACACAAAGGTTTCAAAACAGAAATTTTGGAATACTCCGAAGGCGATGTCGCGGGTATTAAGTCGGCTTCCATCAAAATCGAAGGGGAATACGCTTATGGCTTGCTGCGCACCGAGACCGGGGTGCACCGCTTGGTACGTAAAAGCCCTTTTGATTCTAACCAGGGCCGTCATACGTCATTTAGTAGCGTTTTTGTCTACCCGGAAATTGACGATAGCTTTGAAGTTGAGATCAACCCAGCCGATTTGCGCGTAGATACCTACCGTGCCAGCGGCGCCGGGGGACAGCATGTCAACAAAACCGACTCTGCCGTTCGCATCACGCATATTCCCTCAGGTATTGTGGTGCAATGCCAAAACGACCGCTCCCAACATCGCAACCGAGCCGAAGCCATGCAAATGCTGAAATCGCGGCTATATGAGCTGGAAATGCGCGAACGACAAGCCGAGCAACAAAAGCTCGAAGAAGCAAAAAGTGACGTCGGCTGGGGCCATCAAATTCGCTCGTATGTGCTTGACCAAAGCCGTATCCGCGATTTGCGCACCGAGGTAGAAATTTCCAATACCCAGCGGGTGCTAGATGGCGATCTTGATCCCTTTATCGAAGCCAGTCTCAAGCAAGGACTGTAATCATGGAAATCGAACGCACGGAAGTCGAACGTCTTGTTATTGTCACCGGGGGCTCTTCTGGTTTGGGCAAGGCAATCCTTGAAGCACTCAATGCCCACGGCCAAGACCAGTTGCTAGTGAATATAGCCCGCCGAACTGCCAGCCTAGAACAACCACTAAATGCAGGCAATCAGTTACTTAATATCAGTGCAAACCTGCATGAATCTGACAATATTGACAGTGCCCAGCAAGCACTCAGCCAATTGATTGCAGCGCACTCCTTTAAAGAGGCCTTTATCATCCATAATGCTGGCCAAGTCACGCCAGTGGGTATGTGTCATCAACTCACCGATGTGTCTGCCATCGATAACGCATTGCGGCTTAATGTCAGCAGTGTGGTGGCATTAAATGCAACTTTTTTACAAAGTGTGCCGGCGCATTGCGCGCAAAAGGTATTGCTGATTTCATCTGGTGCCGGCCGCGGCCCTGTTTCAGGCTGGGCTGTCTACGGGGCTACCAAGGCGGCCCTGGATTATTATGCCCAGGTATTTCACCAGGAAAACCCCAATATTCCCTGTGTCTCTTTGGCACCTGGGGTGATCGATACCGACATGCAGGCCACCATACGTGCCCAGGATACAGACAATTTCCCGCCTATCGAGCGTTTTTTGCAATTGCACCGCGAACAACAGCTACAATCTCCCAAGGATACCGCCCGACGCATCGTGCGCTACCTGTTTAGCGCCACCTTTGGTCAGCAAGTGATTGATGATATTCGACACCATCCGGCCGGTTAAGTTGCGCCCTAGCGTAGCTGCCCTTTGTTACCCACCCACCGATAAGCAGTAATGCATTATCGGTTTTTGTTTTGTTTACTACGAACGCCCTATGACCTCTTTGAATGATACTGCCCCCGTCAATGAAAACCGTCTGATTGCCGAACGCCGCGAAAAATTGCAGCAAATTCGTCAACAAGGGATCGCCTACCCTAACCACTTTCGGCCCAAAAACCATGCCCAGCCTTTGCAGGCACAATATGCTGAACTCGACAAAGAAGCACTCGAAACACAAGCAATCCCTGTCAGCCTAAGCGGTCGCATGATGCTAAAACGGGTGATGGGTCGCGCCAGTTTTGCCACCTTGCAGGACAGCACCGGTAGAATTCAAATATATCTGGATAAAAAAGCGCTGGGCGAGGCCGCCTATGAGGCTTTCAAGGGCTGGGATATCGGCGATATTCTCGGGGTGCACGGCAAGCTGTTCAAAACAAACCGTGGTGAGCTGACTATAGCCGTCGAAGAAATTCATTTGCTGGCCAAAGCATTGCGGCCTTTGCCGGATAAATTTCATGGCTTGGCGGACCAAGAGCTGCGCTACCGACAGCGCTATGTCGACCTGCTCATGAATGAGCCTGTGCGGAAAACCTTTGAGCTGCGTAGCCAGGCTATCATGAATATGCGCCAGCTCATGCGCGAGCATAACTTCCTCGAGGTGGAAACCCCAATGCTGCACCCCATTCCAGGGGGTGCAGCAGCCAAGCCATTTATCACGCATCACAATGCGCTCGACATGGACATGTACTTGCGGGTCGCCCCTGAGCTTTACCTAAAACGATTGATAGTCGGCGGCTTCGAACGAGTGTTTGAAATTAATCGCAATTTTCGTAACGAAGGGGTTAGCCCACGCCACAACCCGGAATTCACCATGATGGAATTCTATGCGGCCTATACCGATTACCAGTGGGTGATGGATTTCACTGAAGATTTGATCCGTGAAACAGCCATTCGCACCTGCGGTCACAGCCAACTAAGTTATCAAGGCCGCACGCTTGACTTAGGCCTGCCCTTTGACCGCTTGACTATTGTTGAGGCCATTTGTTTGCACGCGCCTGAATATCAGCCCGAGCAACTTAACGACATCGAGTTCCTTAAAAATGAATTAAGAAAATTCAAAGTAGACATCGATGGTCCAGCATTTATGCATGCTGGTTTAGGGGCACTGCAACTGGCGCTTTTCGAGGAAACCGCCGAAGAGAAACTCTGGCATCCCACTTTTATTGTGGACTATCCTATCGAGGTTTCCCCTCTGGCCCGTGCCAATGATCAGAATCCTGACATCACTGAACGTTTTGAACTTTTTATCACCGGTCGTGAAATTGCCAATGGGTTTTCCGAACTCAATGATCCTGAAGACCAGGCCGCCCGTTTCAAAGCCCAGGTAGAGGCCAAGGATGCCGGCGACGAAGAGGCCATGTACTACGATGCAGACTACATTCGTGCCCTTGAGTATGGCATGGCCCCCACTGGAGGCTGTGGCATTGGCATAGATCGCCTTGTCATGTTGCTGACGGACAGCGCCAGCATTCGTGATGTCATTTTATTTCCACATTTACGCAAAGAAGACTAAAAGCGGCCCAAGGCCCTTCGTGCACTAGTCATGCGTCCACTGGCCGATTTCGTACATGCCGTATCTGACCTGCTGGGCGGGCTCATCAAGTTTTTTCAAGGGCTAGGTGATATGCTCAGCGGCCTGGGCGGCCTATGGTGAGCCGCCACCGCACACTGATGAGCCGTCATCACTGATGAAGCCACCATTGCACACTGGTGAGCTAAAACCACCTAGTTATCTCAGCTGCCAATGCAACCGCAGCAACAATTAAAAAAAGCCACTTATCATAAAAAGATAAGTGGCTTTTTTATTTGGGAAATGCCAAACTTTCGGGTGGCCAGACGGTAAAAATTGTTGGCGTGGGCGCTATAGCGGCAAGAACTGGGCGCAGCTGATGTGCTATACGGTAAATGATTCGCCGCAACCACATGAAGCCTTTTCATTGGGGTTTTTAAACCGCAACCCCGAGCTCATGCCCTCTTTGGCATAATCAATTTCTGTGCCATCAACAAAAGGCAAACTACGCGGGTCGACAGCGACTTTGATGCCCTGGTCCTCAAAAACATGGTCATCCTGCTCAATCTCATCGATAAAATCGACCTCGTAGGCCATTCCTGAGCAGCCCGTCAAGCGCACGCCCAAACGAACGGCAACCCCGGAACCACGACGCTGTAAATGGCGCTGAATATGCTCAGCAGCTTTGGGAGTAACTTGTATCGACATAAAAACCCTCTTTAATGCTAATACCTACGTTGATCTTATTTGCTCAAGAGATCAGTGGCAAGCTTATCTTGAGTGCTTGCTTGTAATTCGGTGTTTAGTTTTTGTAGTGCCTCTGTTAATAATAACACTACATGAATTTCTGTATTAGGAATGTCCAACCGCTGTTGCAGCGGACTCAGTGAAAACTGTGCCAGCTCGCTTAAAGGTAGATCCTGAGCTGCTGCGCAAAAGGCATCAGCCAAAGCAATCAGGCCCGGAGAGCCATAAGCCCGAAAGCGCAAAGAACGCAACCGCTGTGCCTCTACTTGGGCCCGCAGTTCAAGTAATGCACCCTGAGACAGGCTGCCTGCCCGAACGAGCAATTCAGGACGATGGGCGGCATGTTGTGCCCGAGGCCCGTCATCATGCGCATGCTCAGCAAATTGTGGCGCTCGAAAACGCTGCAAAACCTCTAAAGAATACATGATATTAGCTCACCAAAACCTTGTGCAAATTGGGCATTTCAGCTTGATTGCGGCATGCATCATGCCACAATGGCGACAAATCGCGTAAACGAGCGATTTGAGTGTGCAACTCGTGCAAGGCCTGATCGACCTGCTCAGAGGTAGTAAAGCGGCCCAAAGTAATCCGTAACGCACTATGAGCCAAGTGCTCGGGACGACCCAAGGCAGTGATGACATGAGAAGGCTCTAGCACTGCCGAAGTGCAGGCAGACCCGCTAGAAACGGCAATATGCTGCAAGGCCAGCAACAAAGCTTCACCCTGTACATAATCGACACTGATGTTGATATTATGAGGCACGCGCTGCGTTAACGAGCCGTTCAGATACAAAGCCGGTATAGTGGCAAGCCCTTCAAGAAATTGTTGTTGCAAAGCCCTGATACGGGCTACCTCGGTTTCCTGTAGCTGTTGAGCCAATTCGAAAGCGGCCCCCATGCCCACAATTTGATGCGTCGGCAAAGTACCAGAGCGATAACCCAGCTCTTGCCCACCACCATGGATGAGTGGCTGCAAACGCATTTTGGGTCGACGCCGTACATATAAGGCCCCTACCCCTTTGGGGCCATAAACCTTGTGCGCAGATACGGAAATCAGGTCGACCGGCAGCTGCTGCACATCGATGTCAAGTTTGCCTGCCGCCTGTACGGCATCCATGTGGTAGGCCACCCCATGTGCCTGACAGATTTCAGCAATCTGCTGTACCGGCTGAATGACCCCAATTTCGTTGTTGACATACATTACCGATACCAGCACGGTATCAGGCCTAATAGCGTCTTCTAGCGCCTGCAGATCGATTAAGCCATCAGCATCTACTGGCAAATAGGTAACTTCAAAACCTTGGGCCTCGAGGGCTGCGCAAGGGTCCAGCACCGCCTTGTGCTCGGTTTGTACAGTGATCAGATGTTTGCCACGATGCGCTTGGGCGAGCGCATAACCTTTGATGGCCAAGTTATTGGATTCGGTTGCACCAGAGGTAAAAATAACCTCGCGCGGTTGAGCGCCCATGGCCGACGCTACCTGAGCACGGGCACGCTCAACGGCCTCTTCGGCCTGCCAGCCATAGGCATGGCTGGTCGAGGCCGGATTGCCAAAATTCTCTTTTAACCACGGCAGCATCTGCTCGAGTACCCGCTCGTCTATTGGGCAGGTCGCCGCATAATCCAAATAAATCACATCGAGGTTAGGCTGACTCATGTTGTTATTGTCTTCCTTGTTGCAGTGCATGTGGCATGATTTGCTATATACCGGTTAAACACATCTATTAAAAATCATAAAACAGAATGATTAAACAGAGGTACTGGATCGCTTTTGAATGGCCTCGACCCCACTGATTGGCTCGCGTTTCGATTTCTTTTGGTTGCGTACGGATTCTTCAAGTAAACGCATACGCTGTTTATCAACCAAGTCCTGCAATGAGACAGAGTCTAAAAAATCGACCATTTTACGACTTAACGCAGCCCATAAATCATGGGTCATGCACTTGGTACGCTGACCATTGGGGCCAATTTCACAATTTCCCAACCCCCCACAATAAGTAGAATCAATGGGCTCGTCAACGGCGAAAATAATATCGGCCACGGTGATATGGCGGGCAAGCCGTGCCAGGCTGTAACCCCCCCCTGGACCGCGCGTGCTATCAACCAGCTTATGCCGGCGCAATTTCCCGAAAAGTTGCTCTAGATAAGATAAAGAGATGTTTTGTCTCTCGCTAATCGTCGCCAAGGTGACCGGGCCACTGTGCTGACGCAATGCCAGATCGATCATTGCGGTGACGGCAAACCGGCCTTTAGTCGTTAAACGCATGATATATTCCTTAAGTACATTTTAGCCAGAGCTAAGTTCATTGCGCGCCTAAAAAATAGCCATTTAGGTGAACCCAATGAATTAAGACTAATTTAGTACAGTATAACAAAAACTCGCCTTGGACCGAAGAGTTTTATCGCATTAACGCTTGTTCTTTAAGCTGGTTTAAGGCATCCCTGGCTTGGGCGGCCTGCTCAAACTCTAAATTTTTGGCATGTTCCAGCATTTTTTGCTCAAGACGCTTTAACTCGCGTGCGAGTTGTTTTTCGTCTTGCAGTACCTTCGGATCTATCCAGTCTGCTTCTGCAGCCTCTTGACGTGCATCACTGCGCTGCATAACGCCATCGATCAAATCACGAACGGCCTTGCTGACCCCGCGCGCTGTAATCCCGTGCGCCTCGTTATATGCCAGCTGCTTTTCCCGGCGTCTTTCGGTTTCTTCTATGGCCCGCCGCATGGAATCCGTAATGGTATCAGCATACAAGATGGCTTGCCCATGTATATTACGTGCAGCACGCCCAATCGTCTGAATAAGGCTGCGTTCTGAACGTAAAAAGCCTTCTTTATCCGCATCAAGGATGGCAACCAAAGAGACCTCGGGGATATCAAGGCCTTCGCGTAGCAGGTTAATGCCTACCAAGACATCAAAGGTGCCGATGCGCAAATCACGAATAATCTCAACCCGTTCTACTGTGTCAATATCAGAATGCAAATACCGCACCTTAAGGCCATTTTCAGCCAAGTACTCGG